>OGHJ01000105.1_pt1 | contig 141591 bp, 151 predicted proteins | sample 1571351 | NCBI WGS metagenome assembly OGHJ01 (sample SAMEA2582037, study PRJEB24529) | metagenome | biome: Human gut stool | place: China | collected 2011 | reverse complement strand
GGAAACCCAAGAAGGGTGTCCTGCGCCATTGAAATCCTAAGTTTTCAGAACTTTTGTGAAGTTCTGAAAACTTGCTCAGCGGGGCGAAAAGACTTTTTCGACACGCTGAAATCAGCTGCACGCCGTGAGACGTGCATCTGATTTTTGCTATCTTTTCTTGTAAACGACCAGCTCCGGGTTTTTGCCGTCTTCCTCATAGGTGCAGACCAGCAGAAAATCCATATTTGCGGCAATGCCGAAGCAGTGGTCGCCGCCAAACTCACATTCCAGCTGGTTGCCGAGGTAGGTCGCCTGATCGTCAAGGAATTTGACGGTTTTTCCGTTGGGAAGGCGGTATGCAAGGTTGATATACTTGCCTACAAGCGCGTTGAGCTTTTCCACCTTGGGCATCCCGTCAATATGCAGATCGTTGAATTCATCCATCAACGTCTGCTTATACTGCGCAAAAACCTCCGCGCCGCCGAGATTTTCATACCGCTTCCAGTAATTGAGCTTTGGCAGCGTATTCTTCAGGTAGGCCCGCGCCTGTTCGGCGGGAAATTCCTCGCTGGCCATGTTCTGCACGCAGACCTCGATCAGATCGTCTAAATCGTGGTACATATATTCGCCGTCAGCATAGCACCACTTGCAGTACTCCTCATTGAAAAAGCCGTCTGTCTCCCTGCTGATGTCCCCATCCGCAAGGGGCATCCCGCAGCATTGACAGATAAGCTGTCTCGGTGAGCCGAGCAGCGTATTGATGGAGACATCAAAGAGCTTTGAGAGCAGCTTCAGGGTTTCGATATTCGGCGTTGTTTCACCGTTTTCCCAGCGGGAAACCGCCTGACGGGTCACAAATACCTTTTCCGCAAGCTCGTCCTGTGACAGTCCCATCTTTGTCCTGAGTTCCAGAATCATATCCTTTGTATCCATACGATCATCACCTCACGGTCATCATACCCCAAAGTTATCGGTATGACAAGCAACCTGCTGTTGCGGAATGCATGATGATCGAATACGCTGCCCTTGCGGGTAACGCGGCACAGCGGTACATCATGATCGTTTCCCAATTATATGCAAAAGGCTCTCTGGCAATATGCCAGAGAGCCTTTTATGCGGAGAGAGTATGGTAAGAGTAAAAACAGAAAACGGATATGTAACCTCAGTTGTTTTCCTGAGTCGCTGCTGCATTTGAGCTTGTACCCATACAAGACGAGATTACATCAGAAAGCAAGGTTTGCTTTCACACCAATTTCACGTTTCGTGCTGATTCTGACCGACAATTACTGCTCAGCCAGATGCTTGTATTTGGCATAGCGCTGAGCGCAGAACTCCTCGGCCTCGGCAAACAGGACCTTGGCAGTCTCGGGGAAGGTTCTGGTCAGAGAAGCGAAACGGGTCTCGCCCATCATGAAGTCCAGCAGCTGGCCATTGGGCTCCTTGCTGGTCAGGATGAACGGATTCTTACCCTCGGCCTTCAGCTCGGGCACATAGCGCCACAGGGGCCAATAGCCGCACTCGCTGGCCAGCTTCTCCTCCAGCTGAGCCTGGCTCATGCCCTTGGAGATACCGTGGTTGATGCAGGGAGCGTAAGCGATGAGGATGGAGGGACCGTGATGTGCCTCAGCTTCCTTCAGAGCCGTGATGAGGTGCTGCTCGTTGGCACCCATAGCGACCTGAGCAACATAGACATTGCCATAAGTCATGGCGATGGCGCCCAGATCCTTCTTGCCGGTTCTCTTACCGCCGTTGGCGAACTGAGCCACGGCACCCAGCTGAGTGGCCTTGGAAGCCTGACCGCCGGTGTTGGAGTACACCTCGGTATCGACAACCAGGACGTTCACGTCAGCACCGGAAGCCAGGACATGGTCCAGACCGCCGAAGCCGATATCGTAAGCCCAGCCGTCGCCGCCGTACATCCAGACGCTCTTCTTGGGCAGAGCATCCTTGTTGGCCTTCAGGAAGGCGATATCATCAGAGGTCTCAGCAGTGGCGTTCAGAGCAGCCACAACAGCCTCGGACAGAGCACGGGTCTTGTCGCCGTTATCGCCCTCAGCCAGCCAAGCCTCCAGAGCGCTCTTCAGAGCAGCGTCGGAGGTAGAAGCCACCACAGCCTCGGCGTGAGCAGCCATCTGACGACGCATCTGGTCGATGGACAGCTTCATGCCCAGGGCATACTCGGCGTTATCCTCGAACAGGGAGTTGGAGTTGGCAGGACCATGGCCCTTCTCATTGGCCACATAGGGGAAGGAAGGCGTGGAGGAGCCCACGACGTAAGCGCAACCGGTAGCGGAGGTAACGAACATCCGGTCACCGAACAGCTGAGACATAAGCTTCATGTAAGGAGCCTCGCCGCAGCCGGCGCAGGCGCCGCTGAACTCGTACAGAGGACGCTCGAACTGAGAACCGCGGACGGTGAACTTGTCCATGGGGTTGGTCTTGGTGGACAGGGTCAGGGCATGCTCCCAGTTCTCCTGCTCGGGCATCTGGGTATCCAGCAGCTCCATGACCAGAGCCTTCTCCTTGGCGGGGCAGACATTGGCGCAGGCGCCGCAGCCCTGGCAGTCCAGAGGATCGACCTGCATACGGAAGGTCAGGCCCTCAAAGCCCTTGCCCTTGGCTTCCTTGGTGACGAAGGCGGCAGGCTTTGCAGCCTCTTCCTCCGCGTTCAGCAGGAAGGGACGGATAGCAGCGTGGGGGCAGACCAGAGCGCACTTGTTGCAGCCAATGCAGTTCTCGGGGATCCACTGAGGCACCTTCACAGCGATGCCGCGCTTCTCATACTTAGAAGTCTCAGAGGGGGTAACACCATCAGCGTAGGGCATGAACTCGCTCACGGGGATGGCATCGCCGGCCTGCTTGTTGACAGGGATCTGGATCTCACGGATGTAGTGAGGCAGGCTTGCATCGGGAGCCTTGGTATCGTCAGCCAGAGTCTTCCAGGACTCGGGAACGTCGATCTTCACGGCAGCGTCAACACCTCTGTCAACGGCGGCGCTGTTCATGTCAACGATCTTCTGGCCCTTCTTGGAGTAGGACTTGATGATAGCGTCCTTCATGTACTTCACGGCGTCCTCGATGGGGATGATGCCGGAGAGCTTGAAGAAGGCAGCCTGCAGCACGGTGTTGGTGCGGTTGCCCAGGCCCAGCTCCATAGCGATAGCGGTAGCGTCGATGGTGTAGAAGTTGATCTCACGCTCGGCGATCTGACGCTTCACGCGGTTGGGCAGGTGCTCCTCCAGCTCAGCGCCGGTCCAGCTGGTGTTCAGCAGGAAGGTGCCGTGAGGCTTGATCTCGGAAACGATATCGAAGTCCTTGATGTAAGAGGTCTTGTGGCAGGCCACAAAGTCAGCCATGGTGACATAGTAGGTGCTGTGGATGGGCTCATGGCCAAAGCGCAGGTGGGACTTGGTAACGCCGCCGGACTTCTTGGAGTCATACTCGAAGTAAGCCTGAGCGTACTGATCGGTGTGGTCACCGATGATCTTGATGGAGTTCTTGTTGGCGCCAACGGTACCATCGGAGCCCAAACCCCAGAACTTGCAGGAGATGATGGACTTGCCGGCGGTGACGATATTCTCGCCAACGGGCAGGGACAGATGCGTAACGTCATCGTTGATGCCGACGGTGAAGTGGTTCTTCTTCTCACCCTTCATGTTGTCGAACACGGCCTTCATCTGGGCAGGAGTGGTATCCTTGGAGCCCAGACCGTAGCGGCCGCACAGAGCCTCGATGTTGGTACGCTTGCCTTCCCACAGGGCGTCGCACACGTCCAGATACAGAGGCTCGCCGGGAGCGCCGGGCTCCTTGGTGCGGTCCAGAACGGTCAGGCACTTGCAGGTAGCGGGAATCTTCTCCAGCAGACGCTCCATGGAGAAGGGACGGAACAGGTGGACCTGAATGAAGCCGACCTTCTCGCCGCGCTCCACCAGATAATCAACAACCTCCAGCAGGGTCTCGCAGACGGAGCCCATAGCCACCACAACGCGCTCAGCATCGGGAGCACCGTAGTAGTTGAACAACTGATAGTTGCGGCCAGTGACCTCGTTGATCTTGCCCATGTACTCCTCGACAATGGCGGGCAGCGCATCATAGGCGCTGTTGCAGGCCTCGCGGGACTGGAAGAAGGTATCGGGATTCTGCAGAGTGTTGCGCAGAGTGGGATGCTCGGTGCTCAGGGCATGATCCTTGAAGCGCTGAACAGCGTCCCAATCCAGCATCTTGCCCAGATCCTCATAGTCCAGAACCTCGATCTTCTGGATCTCGTGAGAGGTCCGGAAGCCATCGAAGAAATGCTGGAAGGGGATAGAGCCCTTGATGGCAGACAGATGGGCAACGGCGCCCAAGTCCATGCTCTCCTGCACGCTGGCGGAAGCCAGCTGTGCCCAACCGGTCTGGCGGCAGGCCATGACGTCGGAGTGGTCGCCGAAGATGGACAGAGAGTGGGTGGCCACGGTACGGGCGGAGACGTGCATAACGCCGGGCAACTGAGAGCCGGCGATACGGTACATGGGCGGGATCATCAGCAGCAGGCCCTGAGAAGCAGTGTAGGTGCTGGTCAGGGAGCCGGTCTCCAGAGAGCCGTGCATTGCGCCGGCCGCGCCGGACTCCGCCTGCATCTCGACCAGCTTTACGGGCTGGCCAAACAGGTTCTTCTTGCCATTGGTAGCCCACGCATCCACGTGGTCAGCCATGGGGCTGGAAGGAGTGATGGGGTAAATGGTAGCTACCTCGGTAAACGCATAAGATACGTATGCGGCAGCTTCATTACCGTCCATCGTCTTAAACATTTTGTTTTTTGCCATGAACGTAATTCCTCCTATTATTCTTCCCTGTGTTTAACGCGAAGACTCTCCGCCCTTTGAGGTGGCCCCCTAATCGGACGGATCAGTCTACTGAGCAAGCTGTATCTTAGAAACTGCTCCTCCGTTCCTACTGAGGGGCAGGCCATATTAATACAGCTACGTTCTTGATATGATTATAACTCTACACATTGCAAGTTTGCAAGTCCAAAAATGTTTCAAATGACATAAGCGCTTTGCCGATAGCAAAGCATTTACGTTATTTTTACTTAATGCATGCCGCATCCCCTGTCCCGGTCTCCTATCCTGTTCCGGCAAATATACGGCCCTCCTACCGCTGTAAATACTGTAAATACAGTATAATAGGCTGTCGAAGCAAAAAAGTTCCACATAAAGTTCGTCGAATGGCCTATAACTTTTTTCAATAGTTTGCTATGAAATAATGGTATATGCTGTTTTTGCGGTAAAACGCCATCATCTCCCATGTATCTGCCCGCTACGACACCAACCCTGTGTCAACGGGTGTGTTTTCTTTTGCATACAGGCGAAATATTCAAACAGCTGTGGCATTTCGGAGCGGCCTGTATAACCTTTCGGTCGCTATAAAGTTGAACCTTGCATTTTCGCATTTTCTCCATTGTCTGCCGCATGACTGAATCGTTACCGCCGTCACACTCCATTTAAGATTTCCGCACCGCGCAGGTCATATGCCGCTTTTCAAAGCAGTCCTGATAGCGCAGGCTGTCACCCATAGAGTTTGACCCCTTCCCTGTTCAGCTTGCGGGCAAAGCTCTGGCTATCTGCCGCGCTGCATTCCACTCCTCCGGCGTATACACGTTGAGAAAGTCACCGCGCGTTGGTGCTTGACAAAAGCTTCCAGAGCCCATATACTATGGGCATGGTGATCATATGACTGACGGGAGTGGATGTTACCACATGGAGTATGATCGTGAAACCAGCCGACCGTCTGGGCAGAAAAAGCTCAGATCGGTGCGGCTTTTTCTTTTTATACGGATCATTTGATCTGTTGAAAAGGAGGTTTTTCTATTTGATCGAGGGATACATCCATTCCATTGAATCCATGGGCCTTGTGGACGGCCCCGGTATTCGCACGGTGGTGTTCTTTCAGGGCTGCCGCCTGCGCTGCCGCTACTGCCACAACCCCGACACCTGGGCCATGCGCAGCGGAAAAGAGCAGATCTTCACGCCTGAACAGCTGGTGAACAAGCTTCTCCGCTTCAAGCCGTATTTCGGCAACAACGGCGGCGTTACCTTTTCAGGCGGCGAGCCGATCCTGCAAAAGGACTTTTTATGTGAGGTCCTGCGCCTGTGCAAACACGCGGGCATCCACACCTGCATTGACACCGCAGGCTGCGGCTGCGGCGGCTACGAGGAAATTCTGGCCCATACCGACCTCGTCTTGCTGGACATCAAGCACTTCTCACTCGACGGCTACCACAGCATCACGGGACAGTCTCCGCAGGAGTTTTTACAATTTCTTTCCGCCGTGCAAAACGCCGGCACACCCCTTTGGATCCGCCATGTGGTGGTCCCCGGACTCACGGATTCCGACGCCCATCTGGAAGGGCTGCGCGCGTATCTGCATACGATCCGCAACATTCAGCGGGTGGAGCTGCTGCCCTACCACACGCTGGGTGTGAACAAGTATCATGCACTGGGGATCCCGTATTCCTTAGAGGACGTACCCGCCCTGCCGCCGGAAGCCTTGGCTGACTGGCAGCAGCGCTTTGACCGTGAATTCCATATTTAAATAAAATAGACAGGAGCGTATAACGATGCCTATTGATGTAAACTGCAGCGCCTGGAAGGGCTTTCATACCGGTGAGTGGCGTCATCTCGTCAACGTGCGTAATTTCATTCAGAAGAACTACACCCCCTACGCCGGTGACGAGAGCTTTCTGGCTCCGACGTCCGAGCGCACCCGAAAGGTCTGGGACAAGTCCCATGAACTGATTTTGGAGGAACTGCACAAGGGAATCCTGGACGTGGAGACCGATGCCATCTCCGGCATCAACAACTTTGCCCCCGGCTATATTGACCGGGACAACGAGGTGATCGTCGGCCTGCAGACCGACGCTCCCCTGAAGCGCATCGTAAACCTGTACGGCGGTATGCGCATGGCCGAATCCGCTCTGGAGCAGTACGGCTACAAGCTGAACCCCGAAATTGAAAAGCATTTCAGAACCTACCGCAAGACCCACAACGACGGTGTGTTCGACGCCTATCCCCATCGCACCCGTGTGGCCCGTACCGTGGGCCTGCTCACCGGTCTGCCCGACGCTTACGGCCGTGGCCGCATCGTGGGCGACTACCGCCGTGTCCCCCTGTACGGCACCGATTTTCTGATTGAGGAAAAGGAAAAGGATCTGGACGCTCTGGACGGCGCTATGACCGACGAGCGTATCCGCCTGCGGGAAGAAGTGCAGATGCAGATCCGCGCTCTGCAGGAGATGGCCCTGATGGCCAAGGGCTACGGCTGCGATATCACCAAGCCCGCTGAGACCGCCCATGACGCTGTGCAGAGCCTGTACATGGCCTATCTCGCCGGTGTAAAGGAAAACAACGGCGCTGCCACCAGCCTGGGCCGCACCGCTACCTTCCTGGATATTTACATCCAGCGGGATCTGGACAACGGCACGCTGGACGAAGCCGGCGCGCAGGAGCTGATCGACCAGTTCATCATCAAGCTGCGGCTGGTGCGCCACCTGCGCACCCCGGAATACAATGAGCTGTTCGGCGGCGATCCCACCTGGATCACCGAGTCTCTGGGCGGCATGGGCATCGACGGCCGCACCCTGGTGACCCGCAACACCTTCCGCTATCTTCACACCCTCACCAATCTGGGCACCGCCCCTGAGCCTAACCTGACCGTTCTGTGGAGCCAGAACCTCCCCGCCGCCTTCAAGCGCTACTGCGCCAAAATGAGCATCGACACCGACTCCATCCAGTACGAAAATGATGACATTATGCGCCCCATGTACGGTGATGACTACTGCATCGCCTGCTGTGTGTCCGCTATGGCGGTAGGCAAGCAGATGCAGTTCTTCGGTGCCCGGGCCAACCTTGCCAAGAGCCTTCTGTACGCCATCAACGGCGGCGTGGATGAGAAAAAGGGCCTGCTGGTCATCCCCGAGATCCAGAAGGACGATGACGAGGTGCTGGACTATCCCAAGGTGCTGACGAACTACAAGAAGGTGCTCTCCTACGTTGCCGAACTGTATGTGGACACCATCAACATCATCCACTTTATGCATGACAAATACGCCTATGAATCCAGCCAGATGGCCCTCCACGATACGCTGGTGGAGCGGCTGGCCGCTTTCGGCGTGGCGGGTCTTTCCATCGCCGCCGACTCTCTCTCCGCCATCAAGTTTGCCAAGGTGAAGCCTGTCCGCAATGAAAACGGCATTGCGGTGGATTTCGTCACCGAGGGTGACTTCCCCAAGTACGGCAATGACGATGACCGGGTGGACGATATCGCCGTGGAGATCGTTTCCTACTTCTCTGCCGAGCTGAAAAAGCACGCGCTGTACCGGGATGCCATTCACACGCTGTCCGCCCTGACCATCACCAGCAACGTGATGTACGGCAAAAAGACCGGCTCCACCCCTGACGGCCGCAAGGCGGGCGAGCCCTTCGCCCCCGGCGCCAACCCCATGCACGGTCGGGATGAGAGCGGCGCGCTGGCCAGCCTGAACTCCGTGGCCAAGATCCCCTACCGGGCCGTGTGCCAGGACGGTGTTTCCAACACCTTCTCCATTGTGCCCAATGCACTGGGCAAGACCGCCGAGGAACGCCGCAGCAATCTGGTACAGATCCTGGACGGCTATTTCGTCCAGGGCGCGCACCATATGAACGTGAACGTGATGAACCGCGAGGTCCTGCTGGACGCTATGGAGCACCCGGAAAAGTATCCTACGCTGACCATCCGCGTGTCCGGCTACGCCGTGAACTTCAACCGCCTGAGCCGCGAGCAGCAGCTGGAGGTGGTCAAGCGCACCTTCCACGAATCCATGTAAGCACCTGCGTATTCCCGAATGTTTACAGCCCGCTGTTTGAAAACAGCGGGCTGTGTTTTATCTTTTTGTTTTATTTGAGTACTGCGCAGCTTTTCCGACCGGTTTCTGAAGCAAAATAGCCAAAACTCCCGGCGGCTGTTTCAACAGCCGCCGGGGTCTCTTTTACGATTGCAGTCTCCTTATTCCACGCCCCGGAAACGAGCCAGGAACTCCTTCGTCTCCTGCTGTTGGGGGGCGCCAAAGACCTGTGCCGGTGTGCCCTGTTCGCAGATCACGCCCTGATGCATGAACACCACCTGCGAGCTGACATCCCGGGCGAAGGCCATCTCGTGAGTCACCACCAGCATGGTCATACCCTCCTGGGCCAGCGCCTGCATGACGTTCAGCACCTCGCCCACCATTTCCGGGTCCAGAGCGGAGGTAGGCTCATCGAACAGCAGCACCTCCGGGTCCATGGCCAGTGCCCGGGCGATGGCCACCCGCTGCTTCTGACCGCCGGAGATCTGCCGGGGCTTGGCGTTGATATAGGGGGCCATACCCACCTTTTCCAGATATTTCAGTGCCTGCTGCCGGGCCTCCTCCTTGCTGCGCTTGAGGACCTTCATCTGTCCCACCATGCAGTTTTTGAGGACCGACATATTGTTGAACAGGTTGAAGGACTGGAACACCATGCCCACATGGGAGCGGTACTCCGGGGCGTTGACGCCCCGGCCCGCCACGTCGGTGCCATGGTAGAGGATCTGACCGCTACTGGGGGTCTCCAACAGGTTGACACACCGCAGCAGCGTGGACTTGCCAGAGCCGGAAGCGCCGATGATGGAAATAACGTCGCCCTTCTTGACAGTAAAGTCAATATCCCGCAAAACCTCATGGGTGCCGAAGGACTTGCCGAGGTGACGGATCTCTAAGATATTCTCACTCATATCAGCGTCCTCCTCTCGTGCTACCGTTGCGGTTTTTCAGGCCGATGCGGATGCGGTTTCTCTTTTCCTCGCCGGTGTATTCCCGGTTGACCTCGTCAAAGGGTGTTCCCCGGTCGGGATGGCTGTAAGTGCCTGCCGCCATCACCAGCTGATCTCCCTGAGCCAGCTCATAGCTGTCGGAGCCGTCCATGAGCTTTTCCACCAGCCGCAGGATCAGGGATGCGATCAGTGTCAGGGTCAGGTAGCCGATCATTTCAATGGTGGCGGAGGGGAAGTACATATTGTTGACGCCCACGATGTAGCGGTGCTGGGCGAAGAACTCCGTAAAGCCGATGATGAACATAACGGAGGTATCCTTCACGTTGATGATGTAGTTGTTGCCGATCTGGGGCATGATGTTCCGCAGGGCCTGGGGCATGATGACGTTCACCATGGTCTGGAAATGGGTCATGCCGATGGCCTTGGCCCCCTCGGTCTGGCCGGGGTCAATGGAAATGATGCCGCCCCGGACGGATTCCGCCATGTACGCACCGGTATTGATGGCCACGATCAGAAGCGCGGCAGCGAAAATATTGTCGAACCGGAGGGCGTTATTGGAGAAGTAGGGCAGGCCGTAGTAAATGAACACGGATTGCAGCACCATGGGGGTCCCCCGGAACACCTCTACATAAATGCGGATGATGATCCGCAGCAGCTTCAGCAGGAACCGCTTGGGCAGAGGGTCCTTCTTCGTATAAGGAATGGTATTCAGCACACCGCACAGCAGTCCGATGAAGCAGCCGATCAGTGTGGCGAGGAAGGCCAGCTTCAGTGTATTCCAGATACCGGCCCAGTACATCACCTTGTACTTGCTCCACAGCAGGACCATATCCTGTCCCAGCTTCACAAACTTATCCATGGTCAGTCTCCAATCATCTGTAATAATCAGCGAGGCCCCGCGCTGGGGCGTTTCTTGGGATCACCGGGGGTCCGGGGACCCCGGCGGGTCACTCAGATCTCAGGCTGAATGGAAATAGCCTGATCCATCAGGGCATTGAACTGCTCCTCATTCAGAGCGGAGAGGACAGTGTCGATGGCGTCGGCCAGCTGGGTGTTGCCCTTCTGGACAGAGATGCCGATGTTCACGTTCTCGGCCCGCTCTTCTTCAGTAGCAAACTGGAAGTCGCCGTCGGTGCCGGAGAAGTTCAGGATCACCAGATTGTCGTCCTTGGCGACGGCGGCCAGAGCGGTGGGCATATCGGTGCAGACATAGTCCACGGCGCCGGTCTGGAGCTGCATGATCATTGCGGGGGCGCTGTCGGCGGGAGCCAGCAGGTTGGTGTTCTCGATCTGGGGCAGGCAGGAATCATACCAGATGGTACCGGACTGGGAGGTGCAGGTGCCGCCGGCCAGATCAGCGATAGAGGCTGCGTTGGCGTACTGGCTGTCCTTGGTGGTCAGGACCACGATGGTAGCGTAGTAGTAGGGGCCTGCCATATCCACTTCCTTCATGCGGTCGGCGGTCATGGACTGACCGGCAATGTTGGCGTCCATGGTGCCGGACTGCACGGCGGGGCACAGGGAATCCCACGCGGAGGACACGATCTCAAGCTCCCAGCCGTAGGTCTCGCAGATACGCTGGGCGATCATCACATCGTAGCCGTTGGCGTAAGCGCCGGGAACGTTGGAAATGGGCACCGCGCCGTTGGAATCGTCCATCTGGGTCCAGTTGTATGGCGCGTAGGCGCACTCCATGCCAACGGTGAGCACACCGTCCTCCAGGCCCGGAATGGCGCTGGTGTCCGTGCCGGTCAGATCCTCCACAGGAGGGATCTCCACGGCGGGAGCGGCGGGGGTGGACTCCGCGGGGGTGCTGTCATTGCCGGAGGAACTGCTGCTGTCGCCGCCGCAGGCGGTGAGGGCCAGAGCCATGGTCAGGGCCAGAATTGCGCTCATCCATCTTCTTCTCATACTGTCTCCTTCTTGTCCGGCGTTTTTCTTCCCCGCCGGCGAGGAATGATGAAAAAAATGAACCGCTTTGCCAAGCGGTTCATGGAATATACGGAAAATCTGTCCCTTGAAAATAGGACACCTCCGAACAGCCAATGATAGCGCTTCACAAAAAATTCTTGTGACAGTCCGGCAGATCTTCTCTGCCGACCCAGCATCCGGACAACAGGCATTGTCCTGACACTTCGGCGGTGGCCCCTTTCCCACTCCACGGCTGCGCTGGCCTTGCGGAGGGTACTGATGGATACCGCGCCTCTATCAAGCGATTCAATTTTGACTGCATCTTAGCACCGCTTTTCGCCATTGTCAACCATTTTTCCAAATTTTTAGTATCTTTAGCAGGTGTTGGCAAAAAACGGATGCTTTTCAGGCTGATTTATGGTATGCTTTCACAATAAGCCTTGTCATTAACGTTGCTTATGTTGGAAGTCCAGACCGCTCTTGTCTTTTCTGCTCAAGTCCCGTATAATGAACAGCGTAACAATATTCCTGTGCCGAATTGCGGCGAAAGGAGCCAACCATGAATGTCATCGTTATTGGCGGCGGGGCCTCCGGCCTCATGGCCGCCATCACCGCCGCCAAGGGCGGCCATAGCGTCACGCTGCTGGAGCGGCAAGCCCGTGTGGGCCGCAAGCTGCTATCCACCGGCAACGGCCGCTGCAACCTCACCAACCTGAACATGGGCCTTCCCTACTATCACGGACAGGACGCCGCTTTCATCCGCCCCGCCTTTGAAGCGCTGAGTCTGGATGCCACGCTGGATTTCTTTCACGGTCTGGGCCTGCTGACAACGGCGGAGGACAATGGCCGGGTCTATCCCTACTCCGATCAGGCAGGCAGCGTGGTGGACGTGCTGCGCTTCGCCGCCGACGCCGCCGGGGTCACGACCCGCGCCGGGTTCGAAGTGACGGGCCTGAAGAAAACAAAACAGGGGTTCACCGTCCTCTCCGCCGAGGAAACCCTCCCGGCGGACCGGGTCATCGTCTGCTGCGGCGGCATGGCCGGCGGTAAGCTGGGCGGGACCCGCAGCGGCTATGAGCTGCTGCAACCCCTGGGCCACAGCGTCACCAAGCTGTATCCCGCACTGGTGCAGATCAAGACGGACAACACCTTTGTCAAGGCTTTGAAGGGCGTCCGGGCCAACGCCGACCTCCGTCTCTGCCGGAACCGGGACGCCGTGGCCGCCAGCCGGGGTGAAGTTCAGTTTACCGACTTCGGTGTCAGCGGCCCCGCCGTGTTTGAGCTGTCCCGGGCCGCCGCCACGGAAAAAGGGCCTCTGACGCTCCACATCGACCTGCTGCCCCAGCTTTCCACACCGGAAATCGAGGAGCTGCTCCGCAGGCGGCTTAGCTCCATGCCGGAGCTGACCACGGAAAACCTGTTGGCCGGGGTGCTCCACAACCGTCTGGGCCGCACGGTCCTGCGGTATGCAGGCTACGGGCTGACGGCCCCGGTGGCATCCCTGTCTCCCGCCGATCTGTGGAAGATCGCGGGAGCCGCCAAGAACTTCGCTCTGCCGGTGGTCAGCGTACTGGGCTTTGACGGGGCGCAGGTCACGGCAGGCGGTATCCGTACCGCCGAGTTTGACCCCAAAACCCTCCAAAGCCGCCTGGTGCCGGGGCTGTACGCCGCCGGTGAGGTCCTGGATATCGACGGTGACTGCGGCGGCTACAATCTGCAATGGGCCTGGTCCAGCGGCTATCTGGCCGGCCTGCTGAAAAGCGGAACATAGTAATAGTAAAAAATCAAGGGAACGGAATAACCGTTCCCTTGATTTTTATTTAGGACCAATCTGAACCAATCAGAACCAGTTCAGTGAGAAGAATTCGTTCACCTGTCCCGCCAGCACCAGCAGCATACCGATGGGCGTGATATACTTGATGCAGATCCGATAGAAGGTGTCGATCCTGCCGGTATAGCCGATATGGAGCTCGTCCAGAACCGTCTGAGGACGGATCTCCCAGCCCACCATAACGCTCATCATCAAAGCGCCGATGGGCATGGCCAGGCCCTCAGACAGCATATCCACAAAATCCAGCATGGAATCGTTCCAGCCGGCGGTCGCAGGCCAGGGGAACACACCGGTGGTACCCAGACCGTCGATCCCTACCAGCACCGACACCGCGAAAATGGCAAGACAGACCAGAAACGCCACCTTGGGGCGGTTTCCCTTTCTGCCTTTCTGCTCCGCCCGGTCCAGGAAATAGGTGATGTCCACCTCGATCAGGGCGATGGCGGAGGAAATGGCGGCGATCAGCACCAGCAGATAGAAGATCACGCCGAACAGCGCGCCGGCGGTGCCCATGGCCCGGAACACATCCTGTAAGGTGACAAACAGCAGGTTCGGGCCACCCAGCTTGATCTGGTCCAGCGGCGTTCCGCTGGCAATGCCGTTGGCCACGGCAGCGGGGATCACAGCGATACCGGCCATAGTGGCCACCAGCGTATCCGCAAACACAATGATCGCGGAGTTTTTCACCAGATCCTCTTTCTGGTTCAGGTAGGAGCCGTAGGTGATCATGGCGCCCATCGCCAGAGACAGGGAGAAGAACATCTGCCCGCCGGCGCTGGCGAACACGGACAGCAGGCTGGGCGTCTCCGCCACAAATCCGGCCTCCACAGCGTATCCCGGCACGAACATGAACTTCAGGCCCTCCATAGCGCCGGGCAGGGTCAGGGAGCGGATGATGATGACCACAAGCATGACAAACAGCGTGGGCATGCCCACGTTATTGAACTTCTCAATGCCGCCGGAAATGCCGCTCCGGTTGATAAGATAGCACAGAGCCAGAAACAGGGCGGCAAACAGCACCGCTCCGGCAGGATTGGACAGCATGGCGGCAAACAGCTCCCCGCCGGTGGCCAGCGATTCGCTGCCGAAGGCAAGGTTGCTGAGGTTCAGGGCCATATATTCGATGCAGTAACCGCCCAGCACTGCGTAAAAGCCCATCACCGCAAAGGGAGAGAACAGCGCCAGCCAGCCGATCCACCGGAATTTCTTCGTCAGGGCGTGATAGGTGCCCATAGCGCCCTGCCCAGTCTTACGGCCCATGGCAAGCTCCGAGGCCATGACGATAAAGCCCACGAAAATTGCCAGCAGCGCATAGACCGCCAGATACGCGAAGCCGCCGGACTTACCCATTTTGTAGGGGAAGCCCCAGATATTGCCCAAGCCAACCGCAGAGCCGATGGCCGCCATCAGGAAGCCCAGATTGCTGGCCCAACTGGCACGTTTTGTCTCCATAAACGATTCCTCTCTTCTTCAGTATGCAAAACATATTATGTTATATCCTCTTTTTTTTCGTCCGTCAAGACGCTGATTGCACGAAAGCGCAGATCGCCGACAAAAAAATCTCCCATTTTTCAGAAATCAGGTTTCTATTGCCTGCCCCGCCGAAAACGTATATAATAACAGGCAAGAAATCAAACACAGACAAGGAGCGCTTTATGAAGCAGGAATATATTCGCGTGGGCCGGATCGTCAACGCCCACGGCATCCGGGGAGAAGTGCGGGTGCAGCCCCGCCGAGTCTCCCCCGCGCTGCTGACCCGCTGCAAAACCTTTTATATCGACGGCCAGCCCGTCACCCCCACGGCGAACCATGTCCACAAGGAGCTGGTGCTGCTGAAGCTCCCCGGCGTGGACGATATGAACGCCGCCCTGACCTATAAAAATAAAGACCTGTTCCTCCGCCGGACCGACATCGTTCTCCCGGAGGGGGAGTATTTCGACGATGAACTGCTGGGGCTGGAGGTCTATGACTGCGATACCGGTGCCCTGTTAGGAACTCTGACGGCGGTGGACGAGTACCCCGCCAGCAAGGTCTACACCGTCAAGGGTGAGCGGGAGATCCTGATCCCCGCCGTGAAGGATGCCTTTATCCGCTCCGTTGATTTGGACGGGGGACGGATGGAGGTCAAGGTCTGGGAGGGGCTGTAAATGGACATGCAGATTGATATTCTGACCCTGTTCCCGGAATCCGTGGACGCCATGCTGAACGTCAGCATCTTAGGCCGGGCACAGGAGCGGGGCTATATCGCCATCCGCACCCATCAGATCCGTGCCTACACCACCAACAAGCAGATGCAGGTGGACGATTACCCCTACGGCGGAGGCCGTGGGGCCGTGATGCAGGCAGACCCCCTGTTCCGCTGCTGGGAGCACGTTGTCAACACCTATGGCCCCGGCCGGACCATCTTCATGTCCCCCTGCGGCCGGACCTTCACCCAGTCCGTTGCCAGAGAACTGAAAGCCCAATATGACCATCTGATTCTGGTCTGCGGCCACTACGAGGGCATCGACCAGCGGTTCATCGACGCGTGTGTGGATGAGGAACTGTCCATGGGCGATTTTGTGCTCACCGGCGGCGAGATTCCCGCCATGGCGGTGGCGGACGCCGTGTGCCGCATGGTGCCCGGTGTGCTGCCGGACGCCGAGTGCTTTGAGGAGGAATCCCACTGGGACGGACTGCTGGAATATCCCCAGTATTCCCGGCCCGCCGTGTGGCATGACCGGGCCGTGCCGGAGATCCTTCTCTCCGGGGATCACGCCAAGGTGGCGGCGTGGCGGAAAAAGGAGAGCTACAAGCGCACCATGATCCGCCGTCCGGATCTATTCGCGCATTTTGACGAAACGAAGCTCACCACCAAGGCGGAGCGGAAAATTCTGGCGCAGGCCAAGGAGGAATTTGCTGCGGAACACACCGAGACTTCTGCGGAACCGGAGGAATAAACTCTCCCCATCAGAAAGGAGGCCCCCATGAAAAAGCGCGTCATTCTGATTCTCTTAGTGCTTGCGGTTCTGCTGACAGCCGTCATCTGTCTGCCCTTTGCCCGGAAGATCGATACCACCGTCACTGCCACGGAATACCGGTTCAATGATCCGGCATACGCCGTGGAGCACACGGTCATGATCTGCGGTCACGACACCCGGAATCTGCTGGGCTACGGCGTTTTTGAGGGCACCTTTGCCGTCAGCGGCTTTGAAAGCGGTCAGGAGGGGTGGACGTTCCGTGTCTCCTTTTCCGACAAGAAGTCCCTCGGCACCGCATTCAGCCGGCGCCCAAGTGGGGAAGCCTGCACCCGGGACCTCTTTCACCTGCGGGCTGACCGGGACTGGTCAGACTTTGCGGGGCTGATCATGGAGGTCTCCGACACGGCAGACCATTCCTCAACTGGAACCTTCGACCCTGACACGGGACGGTTTCTGGTCAGCGGTCCCGCCGACCGGGACGCTGCCGTGGCAAGGGCGGCGAAGCTGTTTCAAAAGGACCCGTATTGGCACAGTCTCTTTCAACCGCCGAAGTCCTGACAGCTTGATAAAAACGATAAACAGGCCGGACGCTTGTGCGTCCGGCCTCGGTTTCTGTATATTCAGTTGCTTCTGGAGCATTTCTCCGCGTCGATGGCCAGCACCAGCATCAGCGCCCGGAGGGCGTCGGTGGGGTTTACCACGTCGATGACATAGGTATCCGTCCAGTGGAACAGCTCCTTGGTGACGGTGGCCACCAGCGCCCCGCAAGGCTCCGTTACCTGATAGTCCCATTCCATGAAGCTGCCCTGGACCTGCCAGCCGTTGCAATCAATATCGAATTTCGGGGCGAAAAAGGTAAACGCCTTTTGGATACTGCCGATATACTCATCGTTTTCGTACAGCTCGAATTTGGGCAGCAGCGTCAGCACCCGCTCCTTCACGGTGCCGATGTGGTTCCCGGCGGCGTCAAGGATGTGGAGGCAATGGCCCCAGGAGAGCTTGCCCTCTACGGTGTAGACCGTCTCCCCCGCCTCGTTATAAATATCATAGCTGTCGAACCACGAGAAAAACCGCTGCTTGAAAAGTAGCTTCATAGGCCCTCCCTGTCAAAAGACGATGCCGCCGTCACGGTCGCGGTGAAAATCTCTGGAAAAATAGGCGGTCATGGCTTTTACCAGATGGTCCGTATCCGCCGCCCCCGCCGTCTCGCAGATGCTGTGCATGGCCAGCTGAGGCAGGCCGATGTCCACGGTGGGGACGGAGAGATGGGCCGTGGAGATATTGCCCAGAGTGGAGCCGCCGGGGAGATCCGCCCGGTTGCTGTACCGCTGGACCGGCACCCCCGCCTCCTGACAGATAGCCTGAAACACCGCCCCGGATACGGCGTCCGTGGTGTAGCGCTGGTTGGCGTTGTACTTGATGACGATGCCGCCGCCCAGTACCGGGAACTCCCCCTTGTCGGCGTACTCCGGGTGGGCGGGGTGGATGGCGTGGGCGTTGTCCGCCGACACCATGAAGCTGTTGGCGACGGCCGCCTTCCAGCCCTCGCTGTCAAGGCCGCAGCCGTGGGCGATCCGCTCCAGCACATCGGTCAGGAAGGTGGAATCCGCCCCCTGACGGGTGTTGCTGCCCACCTCTTCGTTGTTGAACACCGCCAGCACCGGCAGGCTCCCGCCGGGCTTTGCCGCTAAAAAGCCCTCCAGACAGCCGAACACGCATTGAAGGTCGTCCAGCCGGGGGGAAACGATAAATTCCCCGTTCAGGCCGGTCTGCACCGCTTTTGTTCTGGGATAGAGGAACAGTTCCGTGGAGAGCAGATGCTCCTCCCGCACCCCAGCCGCTTCGGCGATGAGCTTTCGGAAGGCTCCCGGCTCCTTTCCGCAGCCCAGCAGGGGCAACAGGTCCACCGCCGGGTTCAACTCCGCTCCCTTGTTCACGCTCCGGTCCATGTGGATCGCCACGCCGGGGATCACCAGCAGATCCCGGTCAATGTTCACCAGACGGCTCACAAGGCGGTCTCCCTGCCGGATCACCACCCGGCCCGCCACAGACAAGGGCCGGTCCAGCCAGCCACGCCACACACCGCCGCCGTAAGGCTCCACACTGAGCCGCAGGGTATTGCCGGCGGAAGCCGCTTCTGCGGTCTCCCGCACCTTGAAGGTGGGAGAATCGCTGTGGGCCGCCGCCATCAAAAAGCCGTGAAACGGCCCCTCAGGCACCCGGAACGCCACCAGAGCGGAATCACCCCGCTCCACAACATATAGTGTCCCCTTTTCCAGCTTCCACTGCTCAGATTCCCGCAGTTCCACCGCTCCCGCCGCCGTCAAGGCCGCTTTGGCGTTGGCCGCCGCATGGTAGCAGGTGGGGCTTTCGTCTAAAAAGCGAAACAGCTTTTGCACCGTATCCACGTAATTTTCCTCCTGTCCGATCCTGATTTTTTATTATTATACGCTCTTTTGTCCCCGAGGTAAAGATAGGTGCCAAAGTTTTCTTGCGCTTTTTATGACATATTACAAATCTGTTTTCAGCCCTTGAAACGCAAGATATTGTATGTTATGATTCTTTTGCTACAAAAATATTGAGGGCGCCCTGTGCGCCCTTTCAAAATGTAATGGAGGAAGATCAGCATGACAGTCATTAAGCGGAACGGCTCGGAGGTAACCTTTGATATCACCAAGATCATTGCGGCCATCACCAAGGCCAATGAAAGCGTGGACGAGTCCATCCGGATGACCCCCATGCAGATCCAGCGGATTGCGGAAAGCGTGGAGTTCTCCTGCCTGAAGATGAACCGTTCCCCCTCTGTGGAGGAAATACAAGATTTAGTGGAGTATCAGATCATGGCCCACGGCGCCTTTGAGGTGGCCAAAAACTATGTGACCTACCGCTACACCCGCTCTCTGGTCCGCCGCTCCAACACCACCGACGAGAAGATCCTCTCCCTGATCGAGTGCTGCAACGAGGAGGCCAAGCAGGAAAACGCCAACAAGAACCCGGTGGTGAATTCCACCCAGCGGGACTACATGGCCGGCGAGGTGAGCCGTGACATCACGGAGCGCATCCTGCTGCCTCAGGAGATCGTGGAGGCCCACCGGGAGGGCATCATCCACTTCCATGACGCTGATTATTACGCCCAGCACATGCACAACTGCGACCTGGTAAACCTGGAGGACATGCTGCAAAACGGCACCGTCATCACCGGCACCCTGATCGAACGGCCCCACAGCTTCGCCACCGCCTGCAACATCGCCACCCAGATCGTGGCACAGGTGGCTTCCAACCAGTATGGCGGCCAGTCCATCTCCCTGACCCATCTGGCCCCCTTTGTGGAGGTCAGCCGTCAGAAGATTCGTAAGATCGTGGAGGCGGAAATGGCCTCCATCGGCGCGGACCCCGGTGCGGAAAAGATCACGGAGCTGGTGGAGACCCGTTTGCGGGAGGAAATCCGCCGCGGTGTTCAGACCATTCAGTATCAGGTGGTAACGCTGCTGACCACCAATGGACAGGCTCCCTTCATCACCGTGTTCATGTATCTGGGTGAAGCCGAAACTGAGCGGGAAAAGAAAGATCTGGCCATGATCATTGAGGAGATGCTGCTCCAGCGGTATCAGGGCGTGAAGAATGAGGACGGCGTGTGGGTCACCCCTGCCTTCCCCAAGCTGATCTACGTACTGGAGGAGGACAACATCACCGAGGATGCCCCCTACTGGTATCTCACAGAGCTGGCCGCCAAATGCACCGCCCGCCGCATGGTGCCGGACTACATCTCCGAGAAGAAGATGCGGGAGCTGAAGGGTGACGTCTATACCTGCATGGGCTGCCGCTCCTTCCTGACGCCGGACCGCTTCACCGACGCGGGTATCGGCAACATTGCCAACGCCAAGAATTACCAGCCCGGCAAGCACAAGTACTACGGCCGCTTCAATCAGGGCGTGGTCACCATCAACCTGCCGGACGTGGCACTGTCCTCCGGCGGCAATCTGGACAAGTTCTGGAAGATTTTTGAGGATCGTCTGGAGCTGTGCCACCGGGCCCTTCAGTGCCGCCATGAGCGGCTCAAGGGCACCACCTCCGACGCCGCCCCCATTTTGTGGCAGTACGGTGCGCTGGCCCGGCTGAAAAAGGGCGAAACCATCGACAAGCTGCTCTACAACGGCTATTCCACCATTTCTCTGGGCTACGCGGGCCTGTATGAATGCGTGAAGTACATGACCGGCAAGAGCCACACCGACCCCAGTGCCACCCCCTTCGCCCTATCCATCATGCAGAAGATGAACGACAAGTGCGCCGAGTGGAAGAAAGCCGAAAACATCGACTATTCTCTGTACGGCACGCCGCTGGAATCCACCACTTATAAGTTCGCTAAGTGCCTCCAGCGCCGGTTCGGCATCATTGAGGGCATCACTGACAAGGGCTACATCACCAACAGCTACCATGTCCACGTCACGGAGGAGATCAACGCCTTTGACAAGCTGAAATTCGAGGCCCAGTTCCAGCACCTCTCCCCCGGCGGCGCCATCAGCTATGTGGAAGTTCCGGATATGCAGAACAACATCCCCGCCGTGCTGGAGGTGATGAAGTTCATCTACAACAACATCATTTACGCCGAACTCAACACCAAGAGCGACTACTGTCAGGTCTGCGGCTGGGATGGTGAGATCCAGATCGTAGAGGACAACGGCAAGCTCATCTGGAAGTGCCCCAAGTGCGGCAACACGGATCAGGACAAGATGAACGTGGCCCGCCGGACCTGCGGCTATATCGGCACCCAGTTCTGGAATCAGGGCCGGACACAGGAGATCCGGGACCGGGTCCTGCATCTGTAAAAAAATCACTCCAGGCCTTACAGGCCTCCTCTGCCAAGAGGAGGCCTGTTTTTCTTTGGTAAGACGGCAGCAGCCGCCCCGACGGGAATTTCCGTCAGGGCGGCTGTCTGTTTATTCATGGACCCGCAATTCCAGTACGTCCGGCCGGGCATAGTGGCCCACGCCGTCAAACTCCATGCGGCTGGCAATGGCCTGCTGCATATCCAGATCGGCGTAGATGATCTCCTCCTTGTCCCACACCGGCTGCGTCACGTAATGGCCGAAGGGGTCCACCACGCAGCTTCCGCCCCGGCAGGGGATGTCGCTCAGTTGTTCGATCTCCTGCGGGCAGTGGAGATCCTTGGGGTACATCTCCTTGGTGAACACCATGTCGGCGTTGATGAAGAAGCAGTGGCCCTCGATGGCAATGTGCTTGATGGTGTCCTGCCATTCGGGGTTATCGTTGGTGTTGGGGGAAATGTAGAGGGTAATGCCCTTCTGATACAGCGCCACGCGGGCAAGGGGCATATAGCTCTCCCAGCAGATCAGATTGCCCATAGGTCCCCAGGGGGTATCGGTGATGGGGAAATAGTCCTTGTTGGCGTCACCGTACACCAGACGCTCCGCTCCGGTGGGCTTCAGCTTGCGGTGCACGTTCAGCAGCTCGCCTTCGGGAGAGAACACGATGTTGGAGTTATACAGCGTGGCGCTGTCCTCTCCCCGCTCGGACACGCCGATGCTGACATAGGCGTGGACCTCCTTCGCCGCCTGTCCCAGCAGCTCCGTCTCCGGTCCGGGAATGCAGAGGGAATTGTCATAATACCGCTTCCAGTCCAGACGGCCCACCTTGTCCCGGCTGCCTACGGTGTAGCCGAAGGTCATGCCGTAGGGATAGCAGGGAATGATGAGCTCCGGGAACACGATCAGCTCCGCGCCGTTTTTCCCGGCTTCCCGGATCAGTTCCACCATTTTTTCCGTACCGGCTTTTTTGTCAAACATCACCGGGGCGCACTGCACCACAGCCACCCGGCAGGTATCCTTCAGATCTTTCATAGTTATTCCTCCTGACTGGACCGGCGCTTCTGCGCCGCGTTACAGCTTCATGATAGCAAATCCATTCGCCAATGACAATACGGAAAAATCGATCATTCCTTCCAGATAAAAATGGGGACCGGGGGATCGTTCCGCCGGTTGGCCCAATCGCAGCGGAGGACGGAAAATTTCCGGTCATCCAGCGTTTCCAGCCATGTCATCACGGCATCCCGCTCCCCGTAGCCGTTGGCGCCGCCGTAATACAGGGCAATGGCGACAACACCGCCGGGCTTCAGCAGCCGCAAAGCCGCTTCCAACGCCGCTACGGAAGTATCCGATCGGGTAAAGATAGACGGGTCCCCGCCGGGAAGCCGTCCGAAGTTGAACACCACACAGTCCACCGTTTCCGCCACCGCGTAGCGCTCCATATTGGCGTGGCTGTCCCGGATCACCTCCGCCGTCAGGCCCTCCGCCGCCAGCAGGGCCTTGGTCTGCGCCACCGCCGCCTCCTGAATGTCAAAGGCCAGCACCCGGCCCGCATCCCCCGTCAGGCGGCACAGCAGGGCCGTATCCCGGCCCTTTCCCGCCGTGGCGTCGATGCAGAAGTCTCCGGGCTTCACGGTCCGGCGCAGGAATTCGTGGACCATAGACAGTGTGTTCAATTGCATAGAACAGTTCCTCCGTATAGAAAAGGGACCCTCATCGAGGGTCCCTTTGATGGATCGAATATAGCTTAGCCCTTGACGATGGAAGCGGTGTCCATAGCGATCATGAGCTCCTCATTGGTGGGGATCAGCAGGACCTTCACCTTGGAGTCAGCGGCGGAGATGACGGCTTCCTTGCCGCGGACGTTGTTGGCCTCGGCGTCCATCTTCACGCCCATGAACTCCAGACCGGAGGCGATATCCAGACGCTGAGAAGCGCTGTTCTCGCCCACGCCGGCGGTGAAGATGATGGCGTCCACGCCGCCCATAGCGGCAGCATAAGCGCCAATGAGCTTCTTCACGCCATAGTTGAACATATCCACGGCCAGACCGGCGCGCTCGTTGCCCTCCTTGTGGGCATTCTCCAGATCACGGAAGTCGGAGGACACACCGGACACACCCTGAACGCCGGACTTCTTGTTGAGGATATCCAGCATGGTGTCGATGTTCATGTCATACTTATTCATCAGGTACTGCAGGATACCGGCGTCCAGATCGCCGGCGCGGGTGCCCATGGGCAGACCGGCCAGGGGGGTGAAGCCCATGGAGGTATCCACGCTCTTGCCGCCGTCCACAGCGGTGACGGAGGAGCCGTTGCCCAGGTGGCAGGAGATCAGCTTCAGCTCCTCAGGCTTCTTGCCCAGCATAGCGGCAGCGCGCTGAGAGACATACTTATGAGAGGTGCCGTGGAAGCCGTAGCGACGGACCTTGTCATTCTCATAGTACTCATAAGGCAGAGCATACATATAGGCCTTGGCGGGCATGGTCTGATGGAAAGCGGTATCGAACACGGCCACCTGAGGCACGTCCTTGCCCATAACGGCGGTGCAGGCGTTGATGCCGGTGATGTTGGCAGGGTTGTGGAGAGGAGCCAGGGGGATGCAGTCCTCCAGAGTCTTCATGACCTCATCGGTGATGAGAACAGACTTGTTGAAGGCCTCGCCGCCGTGCACCACGCGGTGACCCACAGCGTCGATCTCCTTCATGGAGCCGATCACGCCGTTGTCCTTGTCCACCAGAGCGTTCAGCACAGCCTGAATGGCCTCGGAATGGGTGGGCATGGCCACATCCACGGCGTCCAGGACCTGCTTGCCCTCGATCTGGGGCTTATAGGTGAACTTGCCGTCGATGCCGATGCGCTCGCACAGGCCCTTGGCCAGCAGCACGCCGGTCTCGGGGTTCAGCAGCTGATACTTCAAAGAGGAACTGCCCGCGTTGATAACCAGAATATTCATCGTTGGATCTCCTTCTTCTTTTGGGAAAGCCTTGCCAGCTTTCCATATTTAAGCTACAATGTAAATATAATGTTTGCATTTGCGCAAACTCTCTTTTTCATTATAACAAATCCTCCGCAAGATACAACCTACATTTTTACCGAATTGACATTATTTTGTAACCGCTTTGAGGTGACAAATGTGAAAACCGCTGGTATCATAACAGAATATAATCCCCTGCATTATGGTCACCTCGCCCTGATACAGGCCGTCCGGCAGCAATTTGGCGGAGACACCGCCGTTATTTGCGCCATGAGCGGCGATTTTGTCCAGCGGGGTGACTTTGCGTTGGTACGCCGTCACGCCCGGGCGGAGGCCGCCGTCCGGAGCGGGGCGGATCTGGTATTGGAGCTGCCCCTCCTCTGGGCCGTCAGCTCTGCCGAGGGATTCGCCCAAGGCGGCGTCGAGATTCTCACCGCCACGGGGCTGCTGGACGTGCTGGCCTTCGGCAGCGAGTGCGGAGACACCGCCGCCCTTCTGCGGACCGCGAAGGCTCTGGAGTGCAATGCTTTTCAGGCGGCCTTGAGAGCGGAGCTGACCAAGGGGGACAGCTTTGCCGCCGCCCGCCAGCGGGCCGTGGCCGCCTTGCTTTCCCCGTCAGACGCTGCCCTGCTGTCCGACCCCAACAACACCCTTGGGATCGAATACTGCCGGGCACTGCTGCGTGTGGGCGCGGCTCCTGCGCTGTTTACGATCCCCCGGACCGGTGCGGCCCATGACGCTACCCCGGAGAACGCCGGGGGCTATTCCGCCTCCGCCATTCGGCACCTGCTGGCAGAAGGCCGCCGAGCCGATGCCCTGTCCCGAATGGTCCCGGCCATGAGGGCCGTTTACGAGGCGGAGGAATCTGCGGGCCGCGCGCCGGTATTCGCCGCCGCCTGTGAGCGGGCAATTCTGGCCCGGCTCCGGTCCATGACTCCGGCAGAATTCGATGCGTTGGACACCGGACACGAGGGCGTCGGCCAGCGGCTGTACAACGCCAGCCGGAACGCCGCCACCCTCGACGCCGTTTTAGACAACGCCAAAACCAAGCGCTACGCTTACGCCCGGCTGCGGCGGATGGTCCTCTGGGCCTATCTGGGCCTGACCCCCGCCGAGCTGGCCGCCTCTGTCCCTTACCTGCGAGTCCTGGCCGCTAATGAGACCGGCCGGGCACTGCTGGGCCGGATGCGGAAAACCGCCCGCCTTCCGGTCATTACGAAGCCCGCCGCCATCCGGTCCCTCTTCCCTGACGCTCAGCGTCTCTTTGAGACCGAGAGCCGGGCCGCTGACCTGTACGCTCTGGCGTATCCGGAGCTGACGGAAGCCTGCGGCTCCCTCTGGCGGCAGAATCCCGTCATGCCCTGACTCATTTCCTGAAAGGAGTTCCTCACATGAAAAAGTATCTCTCTCTGATCCTGGCCCTATGCCTGCCGGCGCTGCTGGGCGGCTGCGGCGCTGTTCCGCTTCCCATGCCGGAGTCCCCGACGCCGCCTCCCGCTGCGGATACAGAGGAAATTACTTATAAAGTGTCCACCGACCCCTATGAACAAACGGTGACAGCGGAGGACGGCACCACTTTGATGGTCATTGATTTCCAAATCCCTCATTTGCAGGCCTACGCCAACGGTGCGCTGATCGAAGATCCTTCCACCCCTGCGCAGGAGCAGGCCATGGACCGGGTCCATACCTTTAACGAAAATTTCGACCAGTGGCGGGAATCAAATTCCTCAGAGGAAAACATTTCCTTTGTGAAGGATCTGTATCGGGATATGCCTGAGATGTTTTCCGAGGACCATATGGCTCCTCTTTCAGAGGAACTGACTTACACCTGCTACCGCACCGGCACCCTCATCAGCATTGCCGCCGATTATTACAGCTATCTGGGCGGTGCGCACCCCAACACCGTGTATTTCGCATGGAACTATGATCTGGACAGCGGCATGTTCCTCACCATCTCGGAGCTGGCTGCCGATCCCCAGACCTTCACGCTGGCAGTGGCGGATATGATCGAGGTGCAGGCAGAGGAACAGATTGCATCGACACCGGAGCTGGAGGGGCGGTCCCTCTCCGATATCTATTGGGATAATTACCGGGAGACTTTGGAGAAATGGAGCAGCGACTACGCCGCCTCCTTTGATGCGGACGGTCTGACGGTGATCTTCTCCGCCTACGAGCTGGCCTCTTACGCCAACGGCCCGCAGGAGTTCCATTTCCCCTACGCCGCACTGGACAGCTATTGGAGCGACAGCGGTCGGGCGGTGCTGGGCCTGAGCTGATATTTTCGCAGCCGTAAAACAGTCCTTACAACTCAATTTGCGCAAGAAAGGGCAGTCCCGATCGGGACTGCCCTCAGCGTGTCGAAAAAGGCTTTTCTCCCCACTGAGCAAGTTTTCAGAACTTCATAAAAGTTCTGAAAACTTAGGATTTTAATGGCGCAGGACACCCCTCTTGGGTTTCCCGCGCACACCCTTCCTTACCGTCGCGGAGAATTTACTACTTTATCGACAGTCTCAGGGCAGTCCCAATCGGGACTGCCCTTTCATTTTGGTTTTTTAGAAATGCGAATCTTAGTACAGCTTCGCACCGGCGGGAATCCGGTCATCCACCATCAGGAGATTCAGGCCCTCGTGACCGTCCTCCTCATGAACAGCGGAGATCAGCATACCCTCGGAATCAATGCCCATCATCTTTCTGGGAGGCAGGTTCACGATGGCGATGGCCGTCTTGCCGACCAGCTCTTCCGGCTCATAATATTCATGGATACCGCTCAAAATCACGCGATCCGCGCGCTCACCGTCATTCAAAGTGAACTTCAGCAGCTTCTTGGACTTCTTCACCGCTTCGCAGGCTAGAATCTTCACGGCGCGGAAATCGCTCTTGGAGAAGGTTTCAAAATCCACCATGTCCTTGAAGATGGGTTCGATCTTCACGTTGGAAAAGTCGATCTTCTCCTGCACGGGAGCCGCGGCAGGCGCGGAAATGGCCTTTTCAACCTTCTTGTCGGTATCCAGCGGCTTCATGGTCGGGACAAGCATAGAGCATATGGCACGCCGTTTCATAGTGCCCCATATCATGCTATTTTGGTATTATCTCAGAACTTTTTTAAGATCTTTGATGCTGTATCGTGCCATATCGTTCCACCACATTTCATGCGTTTGTTGTAGATTTGTTGTAGTAGGACTGTCATTGCTTCCCCTGTCCCACTATCTTTTTAGGTGATCTAAACGCCTATATCATAAAGGCATCTAACCAGATTGTCAAGAAAAAAGTCTTGCATACATATTAAATATATACACTTTATTCTCTATCGAGGTGCATTATGTCTGATTATCAACTGGAAATCAAGCAGATTGTAGATTATCCCCGCTGCAGGATTTATCGAGAGTTTGTTCAATCCCTCATTTCAGATCGGAACATCCGTACAAACGGAAGCTCCGGTCTTTTTCATTACACTGTTCTATGCTCTTATGCCAACTTCAGAACCTCATATAGAAGATTGGACGGCATCAGCTATACCGTCTACCCCGGCGAGTGGGTTTGTCGCCTGTCTGAGTTGGTTGAGTGTTTACGACTGCGTACCTGCCGCCAAGCACTCCAAATCCTTGAAAAGCTCCAAGAGCAAAACTTCATCCAATATAGCATTTTGGGTCGGGGTCATCTGGTGAAATACCGGATCAAGGGCTGGCGACGCCATAACACTGTGCTGGACTATAATTGTCCCTGTCAGAAAGAGACCGGCTTCTTCTTTTTGCCCATCTCTATCGCCAACGAATTGATCTGCGTTGATAGATGCTCCGAAATGGACATCATCCTGGATCTGTGGCTCTCTGCTGTCTATAACGACACTCAGGTGCAAGGTTCATTCGCTGGACCCGTAGCCTACTTCCGCGACGGAAGCGGTTGCCCCCTCATCTCCTACGCAGACCTTTCTCAGCGCTGGGGTATCTCAAAAGCCACAGTTGGGCGTGTTTTGAAAAAACTTACCAAGGAAGGATATATCTCTATGCTCACCTTCCCAGGACGCCACGGCACAGCGATTTATCTCCAAAACTATTTATCCACCATGTTCCAGGTCTCTGATGTAATGGTAGACAAGGAGGAAGTAGCAATGTCTCTAAACATCAAAATCCAGCTGCCGGAGGAAGAAAAGTCTTGCTGCGGCAATCAGGAAGCCAGCGTTCCAGATGAGTCTGTTTTCGTTTCAAAAACGAGCCTCGAACTCATTGCTTCCAAAGTCCTCAAAATTCTTGAGCTGCAAGGGATTGCGTGCTCTCGATGCAGCAAATCCAAGTATAAGTTATATCCTTTATCCGACGACTGCAGGGTTGCTTCTGAGGCAGGGCAGTTGCATGAAACGCTGCCTCGTCTGCGCATGGAACTTTTCTGTTCCGACAACACTCCTGTTTACACATTCGAGCTTACTTTGAAACCCACCGATCACAGAGGAGGTGCTGACAATGGCTAAGAGGCAAGCTGTGCATGATATGACGGAGGATCCCCGCTACCATGACACGTGGAAGCTGCTCAAACGCTATCGTGATGTCGTATGGAGCATGGAACTATCCGTACAGCAGCTGAAAACGCAGTTCAAAGTCGAATACGGCAGCAGCATTGAAGAATTTCTTGAATCCGTCTATCTGGCTGGCGCGGATCTCAGCGGCACACAAATCGAGGATCATGCCCGGTGCATCGAGCGCAGCAATAAAATGCTCACACTTGTGACCAACGCAGTGGATCTTCTCCGCACACGGCACAAAAATGGTGAAACATACTACTGGATTCTGTATTACACATATTTATCCCCACAGCAGCTGCGAAATGTGGATGAGATCATCACCCAGCTCAGACCGTACATCCGCGACATCAGTTTCCGCACCTACTATCGCCGGCGAAAGGACGCAGTTGAAGCACTTAGTTCCGTTCTTTGGGGCTATACCGCACAGGATAGCCTGAGTGTTTTAGAGCATTTTTTCCCTCCTGAAGAGCATGGCATCTAATTGGCACAAAATTGGCAGTACATTGGCACGGTTTTGCTATTGAGCGGTAAATCCATATATGTTAAAATGAACATGCTCAAAACTGTACCTACAACTGAAAACGGCCGTATCAGGGACGCCGCCGGCGTCTTTTTTCTGCCCTGAAACGGACATGAACAGCACTCGTGATTGCGGGTGCTGTTTTTGTTTTCAGCAGGTCTATCGAAAAGGAGGTCTATTATTTGAAACAGCAAAATACTCCCCCCAACGCCCTGCCTGAGAAGCGGTCGAACTTTGGCCGCTATCTGTATATGGGCTACGTTACAGCCTGTATGTCGGTAATGCTCAGCCAGCCGGCGTCTGCGGCGACAATTTGGGAGAAAGCAAGCGAAATCATGCAGGATGTTTATTCGCAGATCCTTGCTATCTCTACGATTGCCGCCATTGTCACCGCATCTGTGGCTCTCCTCATGATGAATTTCTCCCGATCCGGCCGCACGGTTGATGAGTCCCGTTCCTGGCTGAAGCGCATCATCATTACCTGGGTCATCCTCAACGGCCTCGGCTTCATCATGGCCTATGTGACCCCCTTCTTTGCTGGTGGCCGGTGGACTCCGACTACTACACCCTAACCAATGGGCATTTTAGACGGCATTGTGGAATGGATCGCAGAGCAAGTCATGCACGGTCTGGATTTAATCAATTCATCAGTTTTGGGCGCTCTGGGCTGCGATATGGCAATATTCCTGCGGTACTTTCCAGCAGCATCGACCATGTACGAAGTATTTGTTGCGCTGGCTATCGGCTTAATTTTGCTGTTCTGGATCTGGAACCTGTTCAAGAACTTCGCCCTTGGCCTTGGCTCTGAAGCAGAAGATCCCGTTAAGTTGAGCATCCGTTCCGTCCTGTTTATTCTGCTGGCCTACTATGCCAATGAAATCGTTGATGTAGTCCTGCAAATCGGCGGTACTCCCTATGACTGGATTTTGACTTCCGCTTTGCCCAACCTCAGCTTTGCAGATTTTTCGTCTGTCATGTTGGTCATCATCGGTGTCTGTGCAAATGGCGGAGTCGCTCTGATTGTTCTGATACTGGTTCTGATTCTTGCTTGGAACTATCTGAAACTGTTATTTGAAGCAGCAGAGCGATATGTCCTACTTGGCGTATTGGTCTACACGGCCCCGGTCGCCTTTGCCATGGGCGCATCACAGGCTACATCAAACATCTTCAAAAGCTGGTGCCGAATGTTTGCAGGACAGGTTTTCCTGCTTCTGATGAACGCATGGTGCCTACGGCTGTTTGTAAGCATGGTTGGTACTTTCATCGCCAATCCACTATCAATCTAAAGGAGGGGTCAACAACGAAAAAGCATATTGGTATCACGACAATTCTATTGCTCGTCATTCTGCTTGCAACCGTTTTTGCCACTCCAGCTTTTGCAATCACAGAAGCAGAAGTTGAGGCTAAGGTCGCATCCGAAGGCAAAGATGCTGTAACAGGCACTGTGCTCATTTGGTTTTTGTGCGCTGTTGGTTTCCTGAAAGTTTCGCAGAAAATTGACAGTTTCATGGCGAGCCTTGGTGTCAATGTCGGCCACACAGGTGGCTCAATGCTTGCCGAAGCTATGATTGCAACCCGTGGCATTGCTTCCGCTGCAGGTGCCGCGGGACACGCAATCGGCGGTATCGGCCATCGTAGCTCCGGTGGTACATCTGGAACCGGAAGCACATCATCACCAACCGGCTTCTTCAAAGGTGGTCTTACCGGCATGGTAAGCCGCAAGGTAACGAATGATGCTATAAAAACAGCAACCTCAACCACCTCTGCGGTAAATACCGTTAAATCCGCAGCGTCAAAATCCACTATCAATACAGTTGCGCAGCAGCATAGCGCTGCCAAGTCGGAAAGTGCCGTTCACGCAGCCAAAGAGAGCCGGGTATCCAGCGCATCCATTACAAAAAGCACGGCTCAGTCCTCCACATCTTCTCGGTCGGCGAGCACAGTACACAGTGCCAAAGCCTCTGCAACCAAATCTACGCATACGGCTTCTACTGCCACACCTGTCCATCGTGCCAGTATCGGTGGCGCCATCTTTGCCAAATCCCTGGCCGCTGGCGGTAGTTTTGCCAACGATGTGATTGGCACCGTTGCACGAGGCGACATTCGCTCCACCGGCACAATCAAGGGAGAATTGGCCTCGCAAGCCCTGTCCTCTTATATGGGTCTTAACGCTCTGGGCGAGCAGGGCAAGGACATTATATCGTTCTCTGATGTTGAAATTGGTGGCGGCCGCATCACCGGCATAGAAACTGTTCCCGGTAGCTCTGAGGGCATTGCGTTCGGAATGTATCAGGCCGATCAGTACACACCGCCCCAAGGTGAATACACAACAGTCCATTCCGCTGACGGAACGAAATGGTATAAACAGTATTCACAGGATGCAGTTGAGCGAAAGCCTTACATGGCACCCGATAATACAGTCGCTTACAACGAGAGCATCGTAAAGAAGCTGCCCGATCCTCCAAAACGGAAAGATCGGCTGTAGAAGGAGACCTGAATGCAGCAAGACGAACGCGATATTTATTTGATTCCACCCAATTTCATCGAGGGCGGCACACTCCTGGGCGGTATGTTCAAGACCCGGAATGTGGTTGAAGCCGGCATCCTGGCCGCAGTCATTGGCTTGCCAGTCCTGAATTTGAACCTATCTCTGACCACACGCATCATCATCCTATGTTTGACCGCACTCCCGGTCGTTCTGTTAGCTCTGGTCGGTATTTCCGGCAGCAGCCTTTCCGCCTTTATTCTTCAATTCATCAGCTATCTGCGTAATCGCCGGATTCTTTCCTGTGAAGGCGTATCGTCCCGAAGCACAGGAAAATCTCTGCTCCCCAGTTGGGCACAGAAGAATAAAAGCGAAGAAACGGAAAACGAGACCCAACTGAAAAGTCGCAATCGAATCCAATTCGACTTCAAGGAGCGAAAGGTCACCCAGTTCAAAACCTTTCTTCCCCCGGAGGAAGAAAATCGGCCGCTCAACGCCCTTGCCGACTATGTTCCTATCGAGAAGATCGAGAATGGCATCATCTACACACGCGACCATCGTTATGTGAAGGTGGTCGAAGTGGTTCCGGTGAACTTCCTTCTGCGAAGTGCTCAGGAACAGCGAAGCATCATTTACTCGTTCATCTCATACCTCAAGATCGCACCAACCAAAGTGCAATTCAAGGTTCTTACCAAGAGAGCCGACATTGACCGTCATGTTGAGACTGTTCGGAAAGAACTGGAACGGGAAACAGACCCCCACTGTCGATTGCTTCAGGAAGACTATCTGAAACTGATCCGTCAGCTCGGCTCGCGTGAAGCAATCACACGCCGCTTTTTCCTTATTTTCGAGCACGAGCCGCTTCCCGGCACAAAGCGTGGCCACGAAGAGGAAGAAGCCATCGCCTCTTTGCAAACAGTCGCAAGAACTGCAGCAAACTATCTTCGTCAATGCGGCAACACCGTGCTGACTTCTGATGATGAAAATGAGGCCACGACTGAGATCCTGTTCCACATTCTCTGCCGTAAAGAAAGCGATGAGCACCCCTTCTCCCAGAAAGTCAAGCAGGTGCTGGCAGAGTATATCGCTGCGGGCCGTCCCATTGACAGCATTCCGCCCAATGAGTTCTACGCCCCATCTACGGTAGATTTCACCCACGGTCGGTACATCTGTATTGACGGCACCTACTACACCTATCTGCTTGTCCCGTCCAACGGATACAAGGCTCAGGTTCCAGCGGGTTGGCTCAGCCTCATCGTCAATGCCGGCGATGGTATCGACATGGATATGTTTCTGACTCGCCAGCCGAAAGACCGGATGATCCGAAAACTGGGACAGCAGCTGCGCATCAACCGCAGTAAGATCCGGGAAGTCAGCGATACCAATACCGACTTTGACGACCTTGACGGGGCAATCCGCAGCGGTTATTTTCTCAAAGATGGTCTTGGCAACAACGAAGACTTCTACTATCTCAATCTTCTTATCACCATAACGGCTGATAATGTGGATGATTTGGAATGGAAAAGCACGGAGATGAAAAAGCTGTTGATCTCGCAGGACATGGATGCGCAGCCCTGTACCTTCTGTCAGGAACAGGCCTTCTTATCCTCGCTCCCGCTGGCCGCTCTGGAGCACAGGCTTTACGAACGCTCCAAACGCAATGTTCTGACCCTGGGTGCCGCCAGTTGCTACCCATTTACAAGCTATGAGATGTGCGACAACAACGGCATACTCCTTGGTGTCAACAAGCACAACAACTCTCTTACCATTGTGGATATCTTTGATTCCAGAGTCTATAAAAACGCCAACATGGCGATACTCGGCACCAGCGGCGCAGGAAAGAGCTTCACGATGCAGCTCATGGCAACGAGGATGAGAAGAAAAGGGATTCAGGTTTTCATCGTGGCTCCGCTCAAAGGCCATGAATTCCACCGGGCCTGTTCCAACATTGGCGGTGAGTTCATCCAGATTTCACCGGCATCAAAAAACTGCATCAATGTCCTCCAAATCCGCAAGGTGGACAAATCCGTTGACGAGCTGCTGGATGGCCCGGGAGTAGAGAGATCTCTGCTGGCCGCAAAAATCCAGCGGCTTCATGTTTTCTTCAGCCTGCTCATTCCCGACATGAACCATGAAGAACGCCAGTTGCTGGATGATGCGCTGATCCGCACCTATGCCAAGAAAGGCATCATCCATGAAAACAGCTCTCTTGATGACCCGTCCCATCCGGGCCAGTACCGGGAAATGCCTATTCTGGGCGATCTGTATGAGGTCTTGAAAGAATCCCCCGATACCAAACGCCTTGCCAATATCATCAACCGACTGGTCAACGGCTCTGCCCGCACGTTCAACCAGCAGACCAATGTATCTCTTGAAAACAAGTACACAGTTCTCGATATTTCCGAACTGACAGGCGATCTGCTGACTGTCGGAATGTTTGTGGCCCTTGACTTTGTATGGGACAAGGCCAAAGAAAACCGCACACAGGAAAAGGCCATCTTCATCGACGAGTGCTGGCAGCTGATCGGAGCAAACAGCAACCGTCTGGCCGCTGAGTTCGTTCTGGAAATTTTCAAAATCATACGCGGATACGGCGGCAGCGCCATCTGTGCCACCCAGGACATCAACGACTTTTTCGCCCTTGAAGATGGAAAGTATGGTAAAGGCATCATCAACAATGCCAAAACCAAAATCATCCTCAATCTCGAGGAAGAAGAAGCCCGCCGCGTTCAGTCCCTTCTACATCTCTCTGAAGCAGAAGTTATGGAGATCACCCACTTTGAGCGCGGCAACGGCCTCATCAGCACCAATAACAACAATGTGACCGTAGAAGTAAAATGCAGTCAGTTTGAAAAGGAACTGATCACCACAGACCGCAAAGAGCTTCAGGAGCTGCTCGACCGGGCCGAAGCACAAAAAGCACCGGAAACCAGCTAATACGCTGTTTATGCTCCTGTAATACGCATTGTCAGACCTATGCGGAGATAATGCGTAGATAATACGCATACGCCATTTCTCTTTTACGGAAACAATACGGATTTTATACGCATTAGGAGGCAGACGCTATGAAAACACGCGACCAAATCTATGCGCAGGAAGCCACCAGTCTACTGCGTGATGTCACCATGTACCAGGTTTTGAAAAAGAAGCAGATTCTCGCAATGTACCCTGGAAAGGAGAAGAAGATTGAGAATCTGCTCGCGTATCTGGTCAAGCAGGGACGCATATACCGCAGCGGCGAATACTATCTCGCACAGCCTGACGGCGACAAGAACATCGACCTTGGCCTTATGGCTGCAGTCTGGGTTCTGATCGACTTCATAGATCGTGTTGAGTACCATTCCTCCGGTGACTACCCTGCCAAAGTGATATTCTTTGCCGATGGTGAAATCTACGAAGTGATCCATGCCTCCATCGGGAAAGAAACCCTTATCAATCACATTCTGTCCGACCCCGGAGATGAACCATCGAAGTTTCTGATTCTGGTGGATAAGGCAGAGCAGATCCCCGAATTACTGGCGCTCAATGTGGCCGCCTACTGTACCGTGTCGGCCGAAGGAGCGGTTAAGTATTATCAGAAAGAATAGGAGGTGCCCCTTGGACAGAGCCGTTCTGTCACAACGTATCACATCCATTTTGTCAGACTTGAACCGCCTGACCAATACGCTCTATGCCCTAAACATGACGGACATTCAGCGGTACCCGGAAAACTATGAGGTGCTGTCTACGGACGCCGCTCTGCGTGCTGAGAAAATCACTTGCCGACTACGCCATCTGATCTATTCCACCACGAATATCAAGAAGGGAGAATACTTGGCATCCGCTACCGTCATGCAGGGCATCGAAATCAAATATGAGAATGAGATCCTTGAAATCACGCTTCCTTGTCTATTCCCAAAGCGCAAGCAAAAGCAGGGCACAGAATTTCTCCTCGATCCGTTCACGGCGGCACTCAGCCAGTACGCAAAAGCAAACCCCATGCCCAAAATGGAGCACTGCGTGGTCTGCTTTTCCCATGTGTATAACCGTGATCTCCCGGAGCGTAGAATTCGGGACTATGACAATCTGGAATTAAAGCAGTATCTGGATGTAGCCGCATCCTTCATTTTGGCTGATGACAGCGGCCTTTTGTGTGATGCCTATAACACCACCGAGTTCGGTGACCAGGACTGCACACGCGTTATTATCATGGACAGCAAGCGCTTCCCGGACTGGCTCGATGCGCGGCAAAATACTCTTAAAGCCATCACGGATTTATAGCCGTTTAGCCGCCAAAAACCATATCCCATTTTGGCCCTATTTTGACCTTCAGTTTTGGGATATGGTTTCACCACCGTGAAACCTTTGAGCCACAAGGGTTTCGCAGTCGTTCGGAAGCGAAAAAAATACCGAGGTTATAGAGACCCTCGGTAAAAAATCGGCAACTGGGAGGGTTATGTCTATGCCCGAAATCGTCAGCCAGCTGCCAGCTCTGGACACGCTTCCAGGTCTGCTCTTGCTCATGACCACCTTCTCCGGCGAGTTCCCGGCAACTATGGTCAGCCGACTTCCCGGCGCTGATACCTACAAAGAGTTTGCAGTCAAGCGCCTCAAGCGTGACAAGCTCATCCGCTCTTTCTATCGTGATGGCCTTCGCGGCCTGCGCCTTACATCCGCCGCAAAAAAGATGCTGCTCACCAGCTATCCGGATTGGTTTCAGTCGGCTTTGACCGGCAACACAGAAACCAATTTTCTCAAAAGCGAAATCACCCGCCGCCTCCGGCTTCATCGAATGGCTGAGGTGTTTGTGCTTATGAACAATATAGGCATATCTATCTTCCCCTGGGAAAAGCCAGCCATCTTTCAAGCTACACCGATACCGACCGAATTCTGTTTCAGCCAACCGGCCTATTACAGTTCCCGTGAGGTGAAGGAGATTGGCCCCCAATCATCCAAAATCCGCGGCTCCCGAGCTACCGGCATCCTGTTAACGGATGGCGGCATTTTTGTTGTCTATAACACAGCTGCAACAGAGATGAAGTGGGAGTACAAAGCAGAAATGCGCCTCAAGGCGCTTGTACAAATTGAACTGTGCCAGCGGAGACTTCCGAACCAATTCAGAAATGTACCGCAGGATGCCATCGTATTCGGCTCCAGCATGAAACAGATGGAATGGCTCATGGGAATCGAAAGCAAAGCAACGCGCGGCTTCTTCGTGCTCGATGGAAACTTCGAGCATTTTTACTATCTGACAAATGACCACCATGGCGAGGTACTTCTGCAGCTGCTCTGTGAACCGGAACTGAAAGCTTCATTGGACGAGATCCTGATGGAGAATCTCTCCGAAAGCAGAGCGGGCTGGCCCATCGTGAACGACGGCTTTGATGAAAGCGAAGCCCCTGTCCTGTTTGGATACACCTGTGATATGCCGCGCATCAAGCATTTCGATACGGCGCTCTCCCTCCACGACCAGACGGGAACACTGATCTGCTTCGACTTTCAGGAAGAAACTATGCGTCGGATCTGCGGGCCAAGGGTATCTCTCCAATGCATTGACTTTGATGCAGTCGAAAGGAGTGTGCTCCATATCCCGGAAGAACCCGATTAAAACCCTATCACCCCTGCCTTTCGCAATCATCGCTCTACTCTATGGCGGTGGGTATCTATCTCAGTTCATTTACAACTATGAGATCTGGCAGCAAAGCGGTGGAACCACCTATGGTGGAACGGCACCGGAGTTTCCCGATTCCGACTTCGTTTCGTGCATCCTTGCTGCCTTCCGGTTTCCCTACGGTCTCTATGGCATAGGCATCTGTGTGCTTGTTCTGGCCCTGCTGATCATCATGGTCATGCGTATGGGGTACAGCGATACCGGCGAGTATGACCGGGAAAGAAACCTGACTTACTCCAACAAGGGCACCTATGGAACCGCAGGATTTATGAACAAGAAGGAAATGAAAGGCGTACTGGACCTTGTCACAGATGTGCGCAAGCATCATGGAATCATTCTTGGAGAATTGGAGGGGCAGGCTGTATGCCTCCCGGAAAAGACCCGCTTTAACGGCAACCTTGCGGTATACGGTGCCAGCGGCTCTAAAAAGACCCGTGCATTCTGTGTCAATATGATCCTCCAATGCGCTGCACGCAAAACCAGCCTGATTATCTGTGATCCAAAATCCGAGCTCTACGAAAAGACAAGCCAGTATCTTCGTGACAAGGGCTATGTGGTTCGGAAGTTCGATTTAGTCACACCAAGCAGTTCTGACTCGTGGAACTGCCTGTCGGAGATCAACGGCCAGGAGCTGATGGCGCAGCTGTTCTGCGATGTCATTATCAAAAATACCGGCAGTGAGCGAGGTGATCATTTCTGGGACAACGCAGAAATGAATTTGCTCAAGGCACTGGTCCTTTATGTGGAGCAGGGCTATCCCAAGGAAAAGCGCAACATTGGCGAGGTCTACAAACTGCTTACCATGAGTTCCGAAAAGGAGCTAAACGCTATTTTCGATGTTCTGCCAGTAGAGCATCCGGCCAAGGCACCCTACAGCATCTTCAAGCAATCCGGTGAAAATGTGCGTGGCGGCGTAATCATTGGCCTCGGCTCCCGCCTTCAGGTCTTTCAGAATAGGGAGATCCAAGAGATTACCAGCCATGATGAGATTGATTTGGAACTACCGGGCAAGCAGGCCTGCGCCTATTACTGTATCACCAGTGACCAGGACAGTACGTTTGACTTCCTTTCGTCCCTGTTTCTGTCCTTCGTGTTCATCAAGCTGGTGCGCTATGCCGACCAGAAGTGTCCGAACGGCGCGCTCCCGGTTCCCGTCCATGTTTTAGGCGAGGAGCTGACAGCGTGCGGTACCATCGTTGATCTGAGCCGCAAGATCTCTGTTATTCGTTCCAGAGCGATTTCGATGTCCTGTGTGTTCCAGAATCTGGCCGCTTTGCAAAACCGATACCCATACAACCAATGGCAGGAAATCTTAGGCAACTGTGATGTGCACCTGTTTTTGGGCTGCACAGATCCGCTGACCGCAGAATTCATATCTTCCCGCACCGGAGAGGCAAGCATCTCCGTGACCAGCAAGGCCAAACAGCTTGGAACCTGGCGTATTTCCAATTACACGCCGGAGTATCGGGAAACCAGCGGTGTTGGCCGCCGCAAGCTCTATACCATGGATGAAGTGCTCCGTCTCGACCTTGACCGTGCGCTTGTGATCCTAAGAGGAAAAAACGTATTGGAGGTGAACAAATTTGACTACAGCAAACACCCCGAAGCAAAGAAACTCCGCCCAAGCAAGGCCTCCTCCCATGTTCCGGCATGGCAAAAGGAAAAGGAACGGGCAAAGGCCACAGCCACCGTACAAAACACGGAACAACCGGCGCCAACTCCGCCGAAACGAAAAACGGCCAAACGCACCGCTCCGAAATCTCCTGCCAAAAGCCAAATTGTAACCACAACAAAGGATTCCATCTTAACAAAGCCAAAGAAGGAGGACTGATCCATACATGGCAAGAAAGAAATCTGACCCCAATCCCACCGATGAAAGCGAACTGATGGAACAGACGGAAGAAAACGCAGTGCCCGATGTCACCTCCGAAAGCAGCATGGATGAAGCAGCACAGGAGCACACCGCATCGGCCGACGAGAACAATTCGTTTGATTCGCCCGAGGCCGTTCCCGAAGAATCGGTCTCCACTGATGCTGTGCCCACTGCCGAAGGTGAGTACGGTGATCTTCTCCAGGAACTGGGTGAAAGTGGGACGCATCCGGTAGATGCTCCCGAAGAACCTCAGCCTGAACAGGCAGATGCCGGCTACAGTGCGGATGACCTGCTTCTGCTCTCCGAGGATGAAAAGCCTCAGCCGTTGCCCGACCCCTCCGTTGGTACGGAAGCAAATACCGGCCTGCGTTCTCCGGCCTATATGGCTCGCCGTGAACGGATTCTGACCATCGATGCCAAAGATGAAGTACAGACCGAGGAGGAGCGGGAAGCTACCATCTGGCATGAAGTCCAGAACGCTTACCGCACCCGCCGTATCCTGACCGGCACCCTGGATGGTATTGAGCATACTGAGTCCGGCCTGACAATTGCGGTCGTCAACTACAAAGGCTTCCGCGTTGCGATCCCCATTAAGCAGATGATGCTTCAGGTAGGCAGGATGCCCACCGGTGAAGAATATATGGACCTGATGGAGCAACTCAGCCGTGTGCTCAATGCACGGCTTGGCTCCGAGATCGACTTCATCGTAAAGGGCATCGAGAACAAGTCCCGCAGCATTGTTGCTAGCCGGAAAGATGCTATGCTCAAAAAGCGGCAGACCTTCTACATGGACACCGATGAACTGGGCGAGCCCATGATCTATGAGGGCCGTATCGTTCAGGCTCGTGTTGTTGCTGTGGCTGAAAAAATCATTCGTGTCGAGGTATTCGGTGTGGAGTGCTCCATCCGTGCTCAGGGCCTCTCTTGGGAATGGATCGGCAATGCCCGTGACCACTTCTTTGTGGGCGACCGCATTCTGGTTCGTATTCTCAAAATCGAGCGGCCTGATGTCGAGAACATCACCATCTCCGCTGATGTGCGCAGCGTCTCTTCCACCAACAACATTGATAACCTCCAGAAAATCATCCCTCAGTCCCGATACGCCGGGCGTGTTACCGAAGTCCGAAATGGTGTGATCTACATCCGCCTGAATAACGGCGTAAACGCCATTGCTCATTCCTGCTACGACCGCCGCACCCCCGGCAAGAAGGATGATATCAGCTTCCATGTAACTCGCATTGACGAGGAAATGGGCGTTGCAGTGGGCATTATCACACGCATCATCAAACAAAACTTGTAAAGGAGCCGCCTATGAAGCATTTAAGACACCTGGCGTTGTGTCTGCTGCTTGTCCTGTCCATGGCAACCAGCGCCTTTGCTGCTGAAGTGCCGGATACCTTCGTGACTGAAAACCTGAACGGCCAGCAACGGCTTGTAAAAACCTATACCCTCGCTCCGGACATCGACCCGGAGACACTGAAAGAGCCGTCATTCGATTATGACGGCTTTACTTATTCCTGGGCCTACACCACGAAAGAAGAGCACCCCTTCCTTGAGATCAAGGATATGGTGCAGATCATCACCGTGGAAACGGCCAAAAACGATTTGACCCAGATCCTTGCCGAGTTGGCGCCCAGCATCCAATACGATGACGGCAGTTATTCCGGCGAACTGTCGTTGGACCACACCACCCTGACAACCGAGACGGCTGGCTACACCACCAAGTACAGCAAGACCACCGAGACCAAGGTGATCGGCAATCTGGACCGCAACGATATGTCTTATGTTCCCGCCACCACCGTCAAGAACGGCAAGACGCTGTCCCTGGCCAATGTGGATTGGCAGGTCACCGGAACGGCGTTGGTCGGTGAGTCTCTTGTCCCTTCCCAGTTCCAGGCTGTTGCTACCTACTCTGCCACCAGCAGCTATAAGGCAGCCACAGGCTATGTCACTACTGCTGAATACCATGGCGAAGTGACTTCTGAAGGCATCAAGAACATCACCTATACGGTGGTCTATACCGGCACGGAGATCCTGCCGGAAACCCCAGAGGAGCCCGCGGGCTTCAAACTCACTTCCGAACAGATGCTCATGGCCGCAGTCATTCTGCCCTCTGTGCTGCTGATCGGCCTTCTGATTTTCCTGTTCCTGCGCCGCAAAAACGTCTATGTCTATGTCCCCGGTGACAAGCCTCGTGACTACAAGCTGATTGCCAAGTACCGGGTCGATGCCAAGTACCCCAGTATCAACCTCTGTGAAGTTGACCCCTATCCCACCGGTACGGTCGCAATCGAGTTGAAGCGCTCCCTTGCCAAAAAGCTTGAGGGCAAGGAATTCCATGTTCACTGTGCGAAAGGTGCACATACCTATACCGTTCTTCAGAGTAAACCGGGTGACTGGCACGAGTTCGATGTTGACACCCTTGCGACGATTGAGGAGGTGCCGACATGAAACGACTTCTCTCCATGGCTCTGCTGGTCGTGACGATGATCTCCTCCATGGCGGTCAGTGCCAGTGCAGCAGACTATACCTTCGGCGGTGTTGACACCACCGACTTCTATCCCTCCACCTCCTATGAGGAAACCTACAACTCCCGATATAATTACGGCGGCACCAATCTGGTTGATTATCAGATCCCCGAGTTGCCCTATGGTGTTCTCTCCACCACCCAGACCGGCATCATGGAAAAGCGGGTCTTCACCAACCTCCAGCAGAGCATCGGCGGTGTTGTTGGTAACGGCATCTATGGTGTGACCGGCAATTATGGTGTAAGCAGCGGCGGCTCCAGTGTACTGGCCCCCGATGTTTCGCTTGGCGGCAGCACGATTTTGCTGCCGAATCCCACCGCATTTACCGAGTACTCCAAAGATTTCTGCCTGTCCAATGGCGCTGTCGGCCAGATCTCCATTCCTGCCATCGGCATCAGCCGCTACTATGTATGGGAAGGTGAGACTTCCAGCAGCATGAGCAAGGGATTGGCTCATTTCTCCTCCACTTCCGTTTGGGACGGCAATGTTGGTATCTGCGGCCACAACCGCAGCGCCAAGTATGTGATTGGCGACATCAAGGAACTGGAGCCTGGCGACAAGATCACCTATACCACAAGCGAGGGCACTCGAACCTACGAGGTTGAGATTGTCACCACCATCCGCAATGACGATTGGAGTTATCTGAAAGCCACCTCTGACAACAGAATCACCCTGATCACCTGCGTGAAAGACGATTCCAGCCACCGGTGGTGTGTCCAGGCAGTAGAAGTCGATTGAAGTGTCCGTCTCCTTACTCTGTTGAAAAACCTATTCACTTTTCGTAGAAGCAGGATATAACAGATAAAAGGAGGAAACCGCTCATGAAGAGATACTTCAACAAGCTGATGACCTGCGCTCTGGTCTGTGCCATTTGTCTGAGTGCGGCTGTGCCTGCATTCGCTGCAGAAAGCAAGTCTGAACTGAACACTGCAGCCGCCTATCTTCGCAAGAAAGGGATCATGGTCGGTGATGAAACCGGTGATATGATGCTGGACAAGGGCCTGACCCGTGCACATCTGGCGGCGTTACTCACCCGCATCATTGGCAATCCCAATCATGTGGCAGCTGAACAGGATTACTATTCCAAGCAGTGTACTTTTACCGACGTACCCGACTGGGCGAAAGTCTATGTGGGCTACTGTACCGCCAATCATCTGGTAGCAGGCTACGGGAACGGACTGTACGGCACCAATGATCCTGTAACTCCAGCCGCTGCCTGTACGGTCATGCTCCGCGCCCTTGGTGATGTAGGCACTGACTGGTCTTATCAAACTGCCTGTCAGACAGCACTCGACTTGAGCCTTGCCCCGGCAGATGCACTGGACGGCAGTACGATGACTCGCGGCGACATGGCTATCCTGATCTACCGCACCATGGCACAGATGGGTTATGACATTGATGTTCCTGAAGATACCAACTCCGAGAAAACAGAGTCGGCAAACACGTATGCCATCAGCAAGAATGCCGATGGGTCCATCAATGTTCCCTCTGACGGCTCCCAGTATCTGCCGCAGGCCGGGGATGTAATCCGCTGTGACGATGGCAGTAACTACACCATCACTGACGTCAGCCGCTATGATAAGAACATGTTTGCCAGCGGTCCTCTTCCCGAACTACCGAAACCCACCTGTGATTGGAGCCTACTGCCTCAGCCGGAGCTTCCCAGCGCAGAAGTGAGACGGTTCCATCTGGAGAGCAGCGATTATCTGTTCGTCCGCAACCTCTATGAAACCCGCCGAATGCTCTATACTCTGTATAACGCCATCGGCAACAACCCCGAGACCTGGCAGAATGGTGCCCCTGTCCTGCATCCCAGCGGGAACCCCAAGGTTCGCATCAATTTGACCATCCCAGAAACGCAGAATCCGGAATGCTTCTGGCCCTGGAGAGATAGCGAGATCATTGATCCGTTCACCTCCAATCCCTGCGGCACCCATTCCCTTGAAGCGTGGGATGTCTTCAAAGATGGCGTATTCCTCAGAACGGAATACGATGTCTACCATTCAGCAAAATGAATTATTGCTCGCAAGGCGGTATGCAGACAGCATACCGCCTTTGCTATATCCTCGGAAGGATCACGGCAGCTCGCCTGAGCCTTACCACAACTCTCACCACATTTTTCACATGGAGGAATGTCATGAAGAAACGATTGTTATCGGTGCTCCTCGTCCTTGTTATGATGCTGGGACTCATTCCCACCACCGCCTTCGCAGCATCATCTGAGCAAGAAGCGCTCGGTGAGATCGACATCTACAACGGCGGCGTCAAGATGTCGTATCTGTCTATCAACGGACGAATCCGGGAGCAGATCTATACCTACTATAACCATGTTACCCCCAGCGGTTCCGTTAAGGAAATTCCGGCCTACTGTGTGAACCCCAATGACAAGGGTGTGCCTCAGACCGTAGGAGAGGGTGAAAGCATTCAGTATCTGGCCGATGAAAAGGCGGCCGATTCCAAGGTCACAGGCATTATCGCCAGTGGCTACCCCAACCGCGGCTTGAGTGAGCTGGGTCTTGAGAATAAGTACCATGCCTATTATGCGACCAAAATGGCTCTGTGGTGCTACCTGCTCTCCCATTGGGATATTAACAATCTGAAGGTCAATCCAAATCTGACCGGTGTGGAGCTGCAGCGTGCCCAGAAGATTCTTGCCGCCGCCAAGGACATCTACCGCCGTGGTACCGCATGGACGGAGAACCTGTCTCCGAACATCTCCTGTACGCCTGACCGCGATGTTGCCTATGAGGTAACTGTCAATGGTCGGCAGTATAAGCAGCAGGTCTTTACTTTCTGGTCCAAGACCTGGATCTGCGACTACACCGTGAATGTGTCCTTTACCGATCCCACCAGTGTCCCTGCGGGCACCAGAATCGTGGACATGAACAACAACGACATCACCTCGATCACCACCAGCGGCACCGGCGACGGATATGCTGGTCAGTTCAAGGTGCTGTATCCCGTTGACAGCATCGCCGGCCAGGCCGGAAGTGCGCAGCTGTCTTTCGATACCAATGTCTATCAGTACGCCATCTTCTATGCTTCAGTAGTCGAGGTGGATAAGTACGGCAATATCCAAAATTACATGGTGGACACCGACCCCACCCGTCCCATGGAGCTGTCCGTTTACAGCAACTACGGTGACGAACCCGAGGAGGAAATGGACACCGGCTTGCAGATCGTCAAGTACGAGGCAGGCACTACCATTCCTCTGAGCGGCGCCATGTTTGAGGTCGTTGGCCCTGACGGCGCTACTGTCGGCACCTTCACTACCAACTCCTCCGGCAAGATTCGCATCCCCCTGACCCTCATCGGTAATTACACCGTCTATGAGAGGGTTGCACCGGAGTTTTACCTGCTGAGTGAAGAGCCCGCCCAGAATGTTCAGGTAGTCTATGGCGAGGTGGCCGAGGTCGTTTTTGAGAACGAACCCTACGGCAATCTCCGCATCGAAAAGGCCTCCAATACCGGCATGAACCTACCCGGTGCCATGGTCACGGTCACCCACATTGAAAGCGGCAAAACCTATTCTGCGGAGACCAATTCCGCGGGTGTCGCCATGTTCAACAAGGTCAAGCCGGGCGCCTATCGAATTCAGGAAACCGCGGCCCCGTCCGGATGGCTGCTCAACGACACCATCTACACCACCAACGTGGTAGCCGGTGAAACGACCACCTTCCATCTGGTCAATGAAGAGCTGCCCGGCTTGCGTATCATCAAGTATGACCGCAAGAATATGGTCGCTATGCCCGACGTCACCTTCGAGGTCTGGTGTGATGGCGTCTCCCTGGGCACCTTCCGCACTGATGAATTCGGCGAGATCCTGCTGACCGATGTAGAGCCCGGCACCTACAGAACGGTGGAAGTGGATACCGGAAATGACGGTTATATTCTCGACACCACTCCCCAGGAAGTGGAACTGGAGGCAGGCGACGGTATCAAGGAACTGATGTTCTTCAACGACGTCAAGCCCGGCCTGCGTCTGGTGAAGGTAGATAGCGCTGACCCCTCCAAGGTCATCCCCAACGTCCTGTTTGAAATCAAGTCTGTTGCCGGCGACTACGGCCCCGAGGAGTTCCGAACTGACGAAAACGGTGAGATCGACCTGAGCAAGCTCCCCGCTGGCGCTTATGTCGTAACGGAATTGTCCTGCCCGGGCTACGTCATTGATGAAGCGCAGCGCATCATTCAGCTGAACCCCAATGAGGATGCCCAGTTTGTTTTCACCAACAGCATCAAGCCCTCTCTGCAGCTAATCAAGCTCAGCTCCGATGGTTCTACTCTGGAGGGCGTAACCTTCCGCATTGCGAAGATCGAAGATGGCACTCACTATCTGGATCGCACCACCAATAAGAACGGTGAGATTCTGGTCAGTGATTTGGAGCCCGGGGTCTATTCTGTGCGTGAAACCTCTACGGTGTCGGACCACATCATCGACCTGCGTGAGTACAAGGTGGAGCTGTTCCCCGGAAAGACCAGCACCCTGGTCATTAAGAATCAAATCCGCCCCAACCTCTATGTTTATAAGCACGATGCCGATACTGGCAAGCCCATCCCCGATACCGTGTTCATCGTCCGTGCCGCTGACGGCCACAGCGTCGATGAGATCCGTACCGGAACGGACGGCCGTGCCGAGCTGAAGAACCTGCTTCCCGGCGTCTATGAAATTACTGAGAAGTCCGTTCCTTCTCCTTATCTGCTCGATGCTCCCAGTCAGCTGGTGACCCTCTATCCCAACCGTGACCATACGGTGTACTTTGAAAACCATCAGAAGCCCAGCCTGACCGTCAACAAGATCTGCAGCGTGACGGGTGAGCCGCTGAAGGGCGCGAAGTTCCAGGTGACCTATGCCAGCAACGATACCGAAAGCGGCGAAATCAATGATCTGGGTTATTTCTATTCCGACGAGAATGGCCAGTTTAAGATTTCCAATCTGAAAGATGGCTGGTATAAAATCACTGAGCTGGAGTCTGTCCCGGGCTATCGGATCAAAGATCCCGCCACGCAGGAAGTGTTCGTCAAGGCTGGCGAGAGCAAGACCGTAACCTTCGAGAACACCCCTCTGAGTGCTCTGGTGGTCTTTAAGTTTGATTCCGTCACCGGAGAGGCCGTGAAGAACGCCGTCTTCCAGGTCAAGTACCTCACCGGCACTTCCGGTACTGGGGGCACGGTTATCGGTACCTATAAGACTTCGACCAGCGGAAGCTTCACCGTTACGGGCCTCGATGAAGGCACCTATATCGTCGAGGAATTGGCCAGCGATAGCGGCCATGTCATTGATACTGCGCCCCAGACCGCCTATATCAGCGGCAAGGATCAGGATGTGGTAGAGCTGTACTTCGGCAACTCTCCCAAGGGCGCTTTGCTGGTCAAGAAGATTGACAGTGTGAGCCGTGAGCCTTTGTCTGATGTGGAGTTCTTCGTCACCACCTCTGACGGCACTGTGGTGGGCGACGCCAACGGCAAGTTCACCACCGACAGCGCAGGCACCTTCCTGATTGAGGGTATTGATCCCGGTACCACCCTCGTCGTAAAAGAAGTCCGCACCAAGGATAATAGCTACATTCTGGACGATACCCCCCAGACCGCTCGCATCAAAGCCGGCCAGACGGTCACTCTGGAGTTCCGGAACCAGCCCAAGGGAAATCTGATCATCAATAAACTGGATTCCGTCAGCGGCGAGCCCTTGAAGGGAGTTGAGTTCAAGATCACCTATGCAGACGGCTCCTATGTGGATGCCGAGGGCGGCAAGCTCTCCACCAAGGGCTGCTATGTGACAGATGCCAACGGCCAGATTATGCTGTCCAATGTCAGCGGCACACTGGTCGTGACCGAGGAGAAGACGCTGCCGAATTACAGCATCGACCCTGAGACCCGCAGCCAGACTGTGGTAGTCAATCCCGATGATACCCAGACCCTCACTTTCTACAACGATCCCGTGGGCGGTGTTGAGATTATCAAGGTCAATACCGACAAGAAGACCGAGCGCATCCCTAATGTGAAGTTCGAGATCCGTCGCGCAGACGATGGCCTTGTGGATACTGTGACCACTGACAAGAACGGCCGTGCCTTCCTGTCTCTGGAAGATGGTCACTACTACGCTGTGGAAATCGAAAGTGCGGAAGGCTTCGAGTTGGACAACACTCCCCACTACTTCGAGGTGAAGGACGGAAAGACTACCACCCTCACCGTTGAGAACAAGGCCCTGTCCGGCATCCTGATCCATAAGATCGATAGCGTTACTGGTGAGGGCATCTATGGCGTGACCTTCCTGCTCTACGATGGCAATAAGAACCCCATCGGCCAGTATGAATCCGATCAGGACGGTTGGGTATACATCACCGGCCTCACCGAGTCCGGCCGCTACTACATTCGTGAGCTTGAGAACGAGGGCTACAACGTGGATACCCAGCTCAAGACCGTCTATGTGAAGGCTGGCAAAACTATTGAGATCGAATGGGAAAACGAACCCATCACCGGCCAGATCCAGATTTACAAGTATGCTGCCGAGTATAACGAGATCACGGGCACTACACCCGGCACGCCGCTGGCAGGTGCAATCTTTGAGATCATCAATGCCCGCAGCGGCAAAATCGTGGATTACATCACTACCGATACCCGTGGGGTGGCCGCCAGTAAACCCTTGCCCCTGACTTGCTACCAGATTCGTGAAGTCAAGGCTCCCGCGTACTGGCAGCTCGATTCCACCGTCCATGATGTGACGCTGGAATACGCAGGCCAGATCATCAAGCTCTCCGCCTACGACAAGCCCTCTTCTCTGGGCGTATCCATCACCAAGCGGGGCAATGCCGAGGTCATGGCCGGTAGCCAGATGCGTTATGACATTACGGTGGCGAACACCAGCAATGTGCCTCTGGAGTCCTTCTACTGGCACGACCGCATCCCCACCGATATCACCTATGCCACAGTGCTGTCCACCGGAACTTACAGTGCCCGTCTGACTTACCGGATTCTGTATAAGACCAACTACATGGCGAATTATCAGGTGCTGGCCTCCAATCTGCTGACCAGCAACAACTACAGCTTCGCTCTGAACGCCATTCCCATGCAGGCTGGCGAGGTCGTGACCGATGTGTACTTCGACTTCGGCACCGTGCCTGTGGGCTTCCAGTCCGTGGCCCATCCTACTCTGAGCGTGATGGTCAAGGGCACCGCAGCCAATGGCTATCAGATGGTCAACCGCGCCGACGTGGACGGTATGTATCAGAACACCTGGCAAACCGCACAGGCCAACTGGATCACCATTGTCCGAAAGATGTGGAACACCCCCACTCTGCCTAAGACCGGATACTAATAAATAAAGATGGGCGGCTCAATACGAGTCGCCCATCTTTATTTCACCAGGATCGTTCCTTTTCGCTTCGTTTGATCAAGTCCTGTTCTTCTGCTTTTGTGGCCGGGCGAACCGTGAACTTTCCGCAGTCCGGACACTGCTTAGGCTGCTTGTCATCTGCAAAAACATAGTGGCAGGTATCACACGCAAAAACCATTTGAAATATCCCCTCTTTGGCGGTTCAAGCCGTTTATCGTCCTGTTGAGGATACCACACGGTAGACTATATTTCAATGTCTGAAAAAAGTTCAAATAAAGTTGTTGCATTTTTCTGATTTGATTGTTTTTAACAATAGAACGGAATAGGAGGAATGCGATGAACCTGCTCAGCGACATCTACGGCTAATCAAATGTCCCAATGAACGCATTTGGTGAGAATACATCAAAAGAATACCGAAAGGCCATTCGGCAGTTGGATGAGGTCTTTGTTGAACTCAGGAAATTGTGGGCTCCGGACGATCTTCTGTATCGGTTGGACGCGGCTGAAAGTTGGATTGCTGCACTAGAGGTCAATCGGATGTTCTTCTTTGCCGCAGACTTTGGTGCGATACTTCAAAGAAAACTTGTATGAGATTGGGGGGTAAATACAATATTTACGGATGACTGGAAGAAAACAGGAAGGATATTCCTGCGATTAGAGTCAAATAGACCGTACTGTAGGCAATGAATACACCACATGCCAACCTAACTGCTTTCTTCCCTTTGCTTTTGAAAAACACCAGAATGGAGCCAAGTAATAGTATGGCTGTTGCAATCATGGCTCCCTCGCTCAAATAGAGTGTTAACAAAGCGTCAAACAAACCGATGACAGAAGACACGGTGTTCACCTCCTGCATATTTAGGTTCTAGGGTTGAGCAAAACGCGAGTTTTGCAAAGCCGAGTCACAATATATAGGCTTTAAGCAAGCCGGATGGCGCTGTTTATTGTATAGTCTCATGAGCAAATCGGAGTTTTGCTCATGGCTGTTTAGGTTCAGCCATGAGCAAAACTCCAAAAGAGTAGTAATTGCAATGGTTCCCGGCCATGGCTGAAACCGGAAATCACTCATATGGTATAGAAAGCGGAGCCCCTTTTTAGTAAAACTGTCTTTTCCATACCTTTTGCAGGCGCGGGGTTTACCGCGCTATGGCTTTTGCGCCCTTGAGATGCCTTAAACTCTTTCGATTCCCATTTGCCTGTTTGCGGGCTGCTCTTTTCAACTGTTTTGCTCATCACTTTTTAGGTTATACAAAATAAATAGTTCCCTTATACACGCTGCTGCCATCAACCCAGGTGTTGAAGTCATATGTCTCTCGTTCTCCCCAGTTAGAGGTTACCATATACATAGAGACATTGTCACCATAAAGCTTGGTTACAGTTACCCAGTGCCAGTCCAAGTCGGCAATCGGAGAATTCCAATTTAGAACAAGAACTGGACTTTCGGCATTTAACCCTGCACTCATATAGTTGCGTACATTGCTATGTGTCCAAGAGGCAGGGGATGTAATAGGCGTCAGGGTTACATTCCGAGACTCTGCATAGTCAACCACACCGTTAATCATAGCGTTTAGAGTCGGCACCCCAATGATTGACGGGTTCAGATAATTATAGACAGACTTCTGAAATGTGTTAAATTTTGCCTTTGTCAGAGAACCAGTTTGATTATACAGAGCAGACTTGCCAGAAACGTGTGTTGCCATGTAGTACATCACATTTGCAGCAGCAGTGACACCGCACGAGCGATTGGCATAGAACTGAGATACTCCCTGCTCAGTCAACCAGCCCTGGTAACCGCCGTAATAATACCCTCCATTACTATCGGGGATAGGAATGAAACTGCCAACGGTACGGTCATCTAACTCGCCGTATGTAATTTCTTCACGGGTCTGATTCTGGCTTGCTGCACTTGCACTGGTGAAGTAGGCGGCATTTGTCTTGTTATAGTCTTCTGCATTTACAAGTTCCAACGCGCCGGAAGTGCAGATTTTATAGTAAGAGCTGTTTTTCTCCGCCAAAAAAGCATTTGGGAACTCGTAAATAATGCGGGCAACATCATTATCCGCTGCGGTACGAATAATGGCAGATGCAAGGTCGGAAGATACGGGGCCAGAAGCGGTCTTCAATATCTTATTGGACCTGCCAACATGACTAATCACAGAATATCCATTGATGGAGTCCCCAGATTTGAGAGGAATGAAGTACGCATATGCAGTGCCGGAAACATCCTCGAGAGGCAGCCAATCGGCACGAGACGCAACGACCATGTCACCATGTTCGCGTGTCACGACATCCTGCACAGCAGAAGCGAGCGCGTCGTTCTTTGCTGTATCGGATGCAGCATATGCCGGACAACAAAGGGAGAACACCAAGATAAGCGCTAAAAGCATACTCATTGTCTTTTTCATATAAACCTCCTTTAACCGTAATGACTGCTTACTTACTGGTTTTATATTTTCTTCCGACCACCTCCTACTCCTTTGTACACTAATACGATGAAAGGAGACAATTTTGGACACCAAAACAAAGAATTTTAGTTTTCGCTTGTTATTTACTTGAATTAAAGGAGGTATCACCCACGATCAACCGAGATCGAAGCGATCTTGAAGACGCTACACGCACAACCCACATGATAAGCGGCGCCATACGAAGCTACAAGGCCATCTCCGGCGCAGCAAAAGGTGCTGCGGCTGGCGGTCCTTACGGAGCTGCAGTAGGCGCACTTCTCGGCGCTAAGAACCACATCGGCACCATAGTGGCCGTTGTGGTTTTTCTCTTATTACTGCCTGTGCTATTTCTCCTCATGCTTCCGTCTGTTATCTTCGGTGGCCTTACCGATTTCGGCTCTCCCAGTAATCCGGACCAGCCTATTCTGAACGACAATGCGGCCATCATCGGTACGACCAATGGTTTGGCATTTACCATCAACCAGATCCTTGACGAAGGCATCGATGACGTATCTGCCCGAATCGCCCATGACTTTGCAGGTACTTCCGGGGACAATTATGAGATCGTCAATCCCTATGAAGGCAACCTCGTCAGCAACACAAATTCCTTTCTTGGGCAATACTGCGCCGCTAAGAATCAGGACTGGGAAACCATTTCTCCCTCTGATCTGGAAACGGTTCTCCGGGCGGGCAAGAGCCATCTCTATTCGTTCACCAGAACCTCGGAGACCAGATGGGTCGATGCAGATGACCCTAACACACCGGATGTAGTCGAGCAAGAATCTGAGCTGTGGTACATCTACACCATCGTCTACAACGGTGAAGCGTATTTCGCGGACACCATCTTCCAGCTCAGCGATGAGCAGAAAGTTCTGGCCGATGACTATGCTTGGAACCTGAGCCTGTTCCTTGGAGACGGTATGTTCCAGGGCATCTTCACAGATGAAGCCATGACAGGAATCCCAGCCCTTGACGACGTCACCTTTACAGACGGTATAACAGAGGTGGTGTATTTCAATCAGTTGGATGAACGCTACTGCAACGAGCCTTATGGCACCGACCATATCGGCGGCTATGGCTGCGGCCCCACAGCCATGTCTATTGTTGTCTCCTCGCTGACCAACAACACCGTAGACCCGGTAGAAATGTCCGAATGGGCCTATGAGAATGGCTATTGGTGCAGTAAAAGTGGATCTTACCATAGTCTCATCCCCGGCGCTGCAGAACATTGGAATCTGCCCGTTGAGGGCTGTACCGTCTCCGAACCACAACGAATATTAGACGCCCTGACCGAAGGAAAGCTGGTGGTGGCCCTAATGACAAAAGGCCACTTCACTTCCTCCGGCCATTTTATTGTCCTGCGTGGAGTGCAGGACGAAAAGATCCTCGTGGCTGACCCCTCCAGCTACAACCGCAGTCAGAAGACCTGGGAGCTTTCCATCATCCTGAACGAGTCCAGTCGCAGCGCAGCTGCAGGAGGGCCTTTCTGGATCATCGGATAAATCACAATCACATACGAAAGGAAAATCGGCGACATATGAAAAGTAAACGCAGAACCCTGACCATGATGCTGTTCACCGTGGTCTTAACCGTCCTTATGTCCGCACCCGCCTTTGCCGCATCCGGCTTTATCGATGTGCCGCCCGAGTCTCCCTGGTATGATGGCGTGACCTATCTGGCAGAAAACGATATCACAACCGGCACGGGAAACAACTGCTATTCACCGGACCTGACCATCACGGTGCGTCAGTGGTCGGTCATGGTCTGCCGGGCATTAGAAAAGGACGAGGCATTCTCCGATGAAACAGCCTCCTTCGGCACCCTTAGCGTTAATCTTGGTTTCTCGCAAGGATGGATTGCCATGGAAGGCGCTGTGGCGCCCGACACAAGAATGTGCCGTGGTGCCGTCCTTTTGAGTGCGCTTCGTGTGATGGGCCATGAGATCTACGATTATTCTCTTTATCCCAACGGGGAGCATCTGTCCGGCTGGGAGAATGCCCTGCGCATCGGTAAGGAAGCTGGCCTTTGCGGCGAGGAAGCTGCAGCATGGGACATCATGACCCGAGGTGAGATTGCTTCGCTTCTGCATATTTTGTTGACCCAGGAACTGAATATCACCGAGCCGCCCATGCTGAACGCGCTGCCCATTGAAAACAAGTCAGAGGCTGCGCTCAATGAATATCTGCTTCAGCTCTGCAGTGTGCCTGATGATGTTCTGCAGGCTTTTGCGGATGCAGGCTGGAAGTACATCATCGACTTCGACCACATGGCAGCCTACAACAAGGAGAAGGACGAGAACTACATCGGCCTGACCTACTATGGCTCAAAGCGGATCGTTGTTTCCGACCCTGCGGCCACCGTTCATGAGTTCGGCCACTTCCTGGACAAGACTCTTGGTTTACCCGCGAAGCATCAAGAGTTGTTTAATACAGAGGCACAGGCAACAGAGTCTGTCCTGCGAGACTATGCCAGAACCAACCAAAAGGAATACTTCGCTGAGTATTTCGAGTATTGGGTCACATGGCATAATGATTCCGAGAAAATGGAACAACTACAGACAGCGACTCCTTTGACTTATTCCTATTTTGAGGCTTTAAGCAAAAGCAATTGGTCTGTTATCCCTTCAAAATAACCAATTTTACGTAAATCAAATTGAAAAAATTATTTTTTTCAATTTTTATTGTTGTATTTATTTATAAGGAGGGATATAATAAAGCACAGGGAGGTGTCATTCCATGTTAATTGAATTTAGAGTATCTAACTATCGATCCTTTCGTGATGAAGCTGTTCTATCCATGGAAGCTGCAGGAATTGGATCTTTCAAGAAAAGCCTGATCAAATTCAGTCCAACGGGCAAAACAACATCTAAGCCAGTAAGACTTCTCCCATCTGTTGCTATCTATGGCAAAAACGGTGGAGGTAAAAGTAATATTATTCGAGCTTTCTGGCTATCCGTACAATTCATTCGAAATGCGCAGCGAACACAGCATGAAAACGCGGTTATTCCCATTCATCCCTTCATGCTTGACGACGATTCCAGGACAAAACCAACCGAATTCGAATTTGTTTACGTATACAATGGCATTAAGTATTATTATGGATTTGCGGCAACAAAAGATCAAATCACTCGTGAATATCTCTATCATGCGCCAAAAGGACAAAAGTCACTCGTTTTTTTCCGTAAAGGTCAACGCTTTGAGTTCCGCGAAAACACCGAAAAGAAAAAGCGTCAGCTAATCAGTGAGGCAGTCGCAGCGAATCAGCTTTATTTCGCAGTCGCATGTACTATGAATGAGAAATCCTGCATTGATGCCATGCGATGGTTCCGTGAGTGCATTTTCTTCTCCCGCGACTATACTGATATTCCCGAGCAGCTGCTTAACTACTCAGAAGATTCTAATATGCTGCAGGCGATTTCCAATTATGCTAAGATGGCCGATGTTGGTATCCGCGATATGCAGTTCGAAGTAAAAAGCACAGAACTATCTGATACGGAAAATCTTCCTTCCGATCTGCCCGAAGGAATCAAAACTGCTCTTGTCCAGTTCATTAAAGCACTGTCCGATGCGCCTAATTCGTCTGAAAACAAGCTGAAAATGGGCGAAGTCAGTGCAACATCCTACCATCAAGGTATAAATAGAGAAGGCAAAACAGGCCTTTATGAGCTACCGCTGTCTGATGAGTCTGATGGCACTCGCAAGTTAATGGCTCTGGCCCCAGCTATTGAGCGTGTATTGAACTGCGGAGGTGTGCTCTTGGTCGATGAATTGGAGAAAGAAATGCACCCCATGCTTGTGGAAATGGTCGTATCCAAGTTCCAGAGTCCCAATTCAAATCCCAATTGTGCGCAGCTCATATTTACAACCCACAATACTGAATTACTCAACATGGAGATTCTTCGTAAAGATCAGCTCTACTTCGTTGACAAGAGCCGAAAAGACGGTGCCTCTACGCTTTATAGCATCAGTGAGTTTTCTACCACCACAAACGAAAATGTTCGAAAGAGTTATCTAATGGGTAAATACGGCGCTACTCCTGATCTGATGATTGAGGAGGTGGAGTAAATGCCCAGAATACTTCGAAAAACAAAGCCTCTCGTTTATATCTTTTGCGAGGGCGAGAGTGAGCAGGTATACGCTCGATTCTTAAAAGAGCATTTTGCCGATGTCGTAAGCATCCGCTATCCCGCATCTCCCGGCCTTTTTTCTGAAGCTCGTGACAAATTTGCCAAAGATCCCAAATATCGCGATTATGCAGAAGTAACTGATGAAATCTGGTTTTTCTTCGACATAGAAGAGTCCGATCACGACAAATGGGATGAACGGTACAAGATCATTCAGAAGCTGCGTAAACTGAGAAAAAGGCCAAACATCCGAGTTCGGCTGTTGATGACTACAGCATGTATTGAATACTGGTTTATGCTGCACTTTCAAATGTTCTCACCTGCGCTCTCGACTGTTGCTGATAAAGATCGGATACGCCATATGTTGGAACAGAAAGTCCCCAGCTATAAAAAAGGCGACTTGGATACGACATACAAAATTGCAAATCTATATCCCACGGCTGTGCAAAATGGAAACATAGTGCTTCGCAATCTGATTGGAGAAGGTATTCCAACATTAGATGACACAGATGAGCGGAACCGTTGGCTGCACCAAAGCAGTAAAACCTTTACGACCGTACAAGAAGCAATCACCTATTTAGAGACTCTTGGCAACGAAAACTGAATAGCACGCACATTTTTTGACGGAGCTACTGACCAAAGTAGCTCCGTTTTTTTTGAGATAAGGTGACACGTATATTTCGTAATTCTTCGCTGGTTCGTCTGAACCAGCTTTTTATTTACAAAAAGTTCATCATTTGGCGGACCCATTTTCCCGTTGAGCGGTGCGTATTAAAGCGAAGGAATTCAGGAGGTTCCTATCATGAGTACAACCAAATATCGTCTGTTAGACTTCGTAACCGGATGCGACGGCCATTGGCAGAACGCTCTCTACATTCCTTGCGGCCAGTGCAACCGTCTTTGCAAGCTGGATCGTCGTGGATGTCTGATGACTGTCTCTCCCGGTGGCGAGCCGGTTCTCATCGGCGTGAAGCGTTATGAGCTGTTGACTGGTCTGGAGATCAATCCCGAAGAATGCTGCGCCAGCATCAGCCGGGAAATCTTTGAAACGGTTTACTCCAGATACCTGCTGTGGGAACTGGATTCTGCCAGTCAGTGTCCGCTCCGTCAGCTGGATAAGAGCGTTCAAACCGACTAAATACCACACATCACATTCGACCAAAGGAGGTTTTATGAAACGCCCCAATATCAAATGCCCCTACTGCGGATCTCAGGCGTTCCTTCGTCCTTCGTCCGTCCTGAATAAGCACGGCCCGATCTATGACGGTGAAAAATACTATGTCTGCGCCCACTACCCAATCTGCGATTCCTATGTGAAAGCCCACGCCTTCAACCAGATGCCCATGGGCACCCTTGCCAACAGCAGTCTGCGGCGTAAACGCAGAGACACACACATTGCGCTGCAGAAGCTCTGGGAGCACGGGCTGATGACCCGCAAGGAAGCCTACCGCTGGCTCCAGACCCAGATGGGACTTACCGCAGAGGACACCCATATCGCCAAGTTTTCCGAGCAGCGCTGTGAACAGGTCATCCAGCTCTGCCACCGATTTCCTCAACTCCGAAACATCGCAGCCTAAGAAAAACAAAATCCACCAAAGAAAGAAGGGATAACATGAAATTTGACCAGCCTTTGAATGACGCGCAGAGAGCCTTGGTTGAAGATACGCTCCCCGTTGCACGCTGGACCGTCCGCAAATACATTGCCAGCAACGAAAACATCGTTGGACTCAGTCTGGAGGATCTTCATCAGGAGGCATATCTGGCCCTATGCGGAGCCGCTTCCACCTACAATGACCGCCATGCCCAGTTCAGCACCTATGCTGTCACTGTGATCCATAATCATCTCATCGACTACTGCCGGCGCATCTATTCCGGGAATCAGAACCTGCCCACGCTCTCCATTGACGCTCCCTGCAGTGCTGATGGTACATCCAATTTTCTCGAAAACGCCTCTGCCGTAGATGATAGTTTTGAGGAAAAGTGTCTGTCCAGAATCTGGGTCAATGACTTTCTTGAGCAGCGGAAGGCCAGTTATTCCGGCTGTGCCAAGCTGGGCATTGAGGCCCTGGAGCTGAAGGTCATGGACGGCTATGGCGTTACGGATATCGCTAAGATGTATGCGTCCAAGCCCAATCTGGTGGGTGCCTGGATCTCCAAGGCGACCCAGAAGATCCGGGAGGACATGACAATGTCCGAGTATGCTGCTCTGAACGTTGAAAATATCCTCCCAAATCTGTAGAAGTAAGTAAAACCCACAGGAGGTAACAATATGGACAACCGAACATTCTATACGGCTGTCGGAAACCTTCGCAGAAAGACGGAGGGATTCGGCCAAACCTATCCCGTGATCGTAGTGAACCGGCAGGAATATGCCATGGACATACAGGAAATGACCGTCTGGACAGCACTGTGCTGGCGGCTTCTGGACTTCAAGCAACTTGAAAACAAATATGAGATGCTGGCCAAGAACAGCACTACGCCTACCCGCACCCTGCAGTCCTGCGTGGAACGGCTCAAGACCCGCGGTCTGATTGCCTCCGGCACTGGTGCAACCGACTTTGATGCGCTCTACGATCTGCTCAGTGGTCTCTATGTGGTGCCGCTGTCTGAAAGTATGCCTCTGCGGCTTGCTACCTTTTTGAAGCTCGTTCTGCTCAAGAGTACGCCTTACAACAAGGCAAAGGTACTTTTTGAAAAGGACAACCCCAACGACCGTGAAGCGCAGGTCATGGCCCTGTCCCGTCAGGCCCTGCTGTCCACAGCGGAGCTGATCAAATGCGTGGAGGTCGGCGCCACGGACATCTCCACGGACTGCAAGCTCCTGAATGCCCTCTATGCCGACACCGACACCACCTGCGACAATATCCGGTACATGATGCAGGATGTGCCCAGCCAGGCGCCCGTTACCATGGCAGTTGCAAACCTCTATCTGCGCAAGCAGATCATCTTCGAGAGGGTCTGAGAATGAAGCACCTGCCCGAATGGCCCGCTCCGTTGCTTCGGAAGTGGCTCCTGTCTGCCGCCATTGGCTTGGGATACCTGCTCGTTGGCATCATCATGTATTTTGCTCTGGATGATAAGGTCATGCTGATACTCTCCATTCTGCTGACGCTGCTGACCGCCGGACGCTGCACGATGCTTTATCGTCAAATCGGCCATGAAGCCTACGAATACGTGGAGGGTGTCTGCATCAAGATTCAAAAGGCTCCCCTGCTCAAGCAGAGGAGCCTTTGCCTTCTCACAGATAGCGGCATTGAACATACGGTGACTTTGGACACGAGGATCCCTATCTGCATCGGAAACTATTATCGTCTGTTCTATCTGGCCACGGAGGTTGATGGTCTGTACCAACTCTTTCCCACGCCGCAGCAGTTTCTTGCCCTTGAAGATTTGGGTGAGTACACGATTCCTGATGCTACGCATGATGTCGAGAGAGCATAGGTTTCTGTTGGTCAAACCAATTTTGTTTGTTTTACTATCTGAACCACATCATCGTAACCGTCACAGGGTATAGCACCTCTATTTATCATTCTTTGATAAAAACTAGGCACCATGTCAACAAGGAACAAGTAGAATCTTTCTATTTCTGCCACAGTAAATACTATTTGGAGTAGTGTTTTACCTATTCCGTTATATCTCATAAAGGGTGGTACGAAAATGTTACTGACCTGGATTTCGTTGTATTCATAGTTAATAGAAAATCTCAGCATTATAAATGGAGTTTGCCTATCGGGGTGATATTCGTCTTTGAAATATCCCCTTACCTCAACCTGATAAAGCTCCTGTTCATACCAACCGTCTACTATATCATACTCGAATCGATGTGTACTAAAATTCTTTTTCAAAGAATCTACGTAAACGCAAATCTTCTCAATAATCTCTTGATGAATCATCTGCACGTCACCATACACCTCTCAAGCCTTAGTCTTTCTCGATCGTTATGATATTAGCATGTCTTGTATTCATTTTCAAGAAAGTCAAATTTCTAAAGTCATTTGCAGAAAACAACTTCCGTTCATCCTATGTATATAGTGACACCGCAAAAGAAAGGACTGATCCATTTTGTATAAGCCTCGGACCATCGGACAGTACAAAGTCATGGAGTTTCTGAGAGATCAATTCCACCTTGACTCCTGTATCGTCTGGCCCATTTCTCGCAACGGCCTGTTGCTGGAGGATCGGAACCGTGACCAGAACGCTTTTGCCAGCGATGAGGACGGGATCTATGAATGTGAGATCCCCGGCCCCGGCACCCGTACTGATGTGCGTATGTTCTACGACTATCTCCGGCACAAATGCCCAGAACCCCATCAGCAGACCTTTGACGCCAAAACGCAGCTGTGGCTGACCGCTCCCATCGGCATCAGCTACGCACAGGCTCTCGGCCTTGGGGACGAGCTGTTCCGCCATTACCTGACCTACCCCATGATGGACAAGGAGGACATCCTCCGCCGCATCGCTACCGGCATGGTATCCATGGACGACTACCGTTCCATGCAGCTGTGGTATATGGACGGCCACACCAAGGACACGCTGCTGGTGATTGCCGGCATTGATGGGTTCGGCCAGTATGCTGACATGGTCTTCCATTACCGCACGCCCTATGCGGAATGTCATCAGTTCTACCTCCGCGAAGATTGATCCGCAAAAAATGCACCTGCCGAAACAGGTGCATCATCAGGATCAAGTCATTGGATTTTCAAGCAAGTCTTCAATATCGCAGCCAAGAACACGAGATAGCTTATAGAGTATATGCGCTTGTGCTTTGTCGATGTTATTGACCCGCTGTTCGTACATCTGAATGTTGCGGATGTTGATCCCCGACTGCTCCGCAAGCTCAGTTTGCTTTAATCCCCGATTTTCCCGGATACGTTTCAGTTTAGAATCACCTTCCGCTGCCCGGTAGAACTCTTCCATAGTATCAATGAAGTTGGTAACGTCCATCTCATGATACACAGAATACATACCGATAATTTTAGACAAGGGAATCCGATCAAAGATATCTTTGAAGCGACGACCTGTAAACCATTGATACTCAGCAACAGCCCACCCGGCCCAGTACTCAGGAGAACAGTCCTCTGCGTGGGTCGGCTTCGACAATTCTTTTCTTCCGTATGCCTTCTCAATAACCGCACGCGCAAGTTCAATACCTGACATCCCCGCCACATATGCGGGGTTGCCACGCTCAAACTGTTCGGCATAGCCTGTGTTGATAAAAAGCGCCGTGACCCAATCAGGCTTCAATCCGCAGTCATTGATCGCATAATCGAAAAAAGAGGACAACCGATCCTTGGCATTACTCAAATAAGATTCGCTGTATGCGTGGATCATCGTTGCGCATCTCCTCTCTCAGGATATCAAGCACGAAGATGTCATCCCGATAGGACTTGCTCTTCTTGATCTCTGTGCGATAAGCGGTTCTTGCCTTGGTATCTCTATCCAGGAACTTTGGATAATAGGCACGCTTATCAACCGGATATGCTTCGGTGAACTTCAAGCGGTCAAACCCCTTTTGTGAGATAACTACGGTCTGTTCGCTAAGTTTTCCGAGCCGAAGTGCCTTATTCAGACTTTTGAGGGGCAGCGTGTTGGACACAAAGGACTCGGCATACTGAAAGTAGGAATCGTCGGCACGATAACCGATCACAATGTCGCAGCCGTCAAGATCCACCGAGTAATGCTCGATGATGTAGTCTCTTGCATCAATGGCAACCTCAGAATCAAGTTTGAATGTTCTGAACTGAAGCAACAAGGCGATCCAGTTAAGGACGCTATGATGACCGTCCAAAAGATTCAGCACCTTCAGGCCGTCCATCTCAAAGTCGTAGATATTGACGAAACCATCCATATTCTTTTTACACGCCCACTCACGAGCCATCTCATCGATCCTGGTGCAGTAAAAGCCCATGCCGTAGTCATTATTCGGGTTTCCAATCTTGATATCCGGCTTCTCGATAATGTGATCTGTTCCATGAAGCAATTGGATCAGACTCATAAAGCACCTCCTCCACTATCATTGTGATGATACAAGAAAATAATATCATTGTGATGATAGTTTGTCAATGATTTTCAAACAGCATTCATCACTTAATGCGGAATGCCACCAATTCCACCTCTGCAAAAAGATCGATCTTCGTACTCAACAACCACAACATTTTGATATTTACCGCCGCGTTAAATACTATATATTGTGTTTAATCTATTGACAGCGCCTACATTTTGTGATATCATACCCTTGTAATTGATTCTATGTGCGTCCCTCTTTATGAGGATAGGCTATTTGCCTATTGGCGAGGAAACTTGCATTGCACACGTTGTCTTTGGATTGTACGCAAGCGTCGGTAGTATGACTGCGCCCATTTTCAAGTAGTGGGGTTAGTCTGCTCTGGCGCTTTTTAATATAAGTATCGCCATGCGGCAGAGAGGAGTGATTATGTCACAGCTATTTACCACAGGTCGGGTCGTTACCGATCTGGAGCTTCGATCCAGTGCCAAGCAGAATCTGTATATCCATTTCACCCTGGTAGAACGAATTGGATATGGAGAAACCGCACGCTCGCAAGCCATGAATGTATGGGCTTGGGGGTATCTGGCAGAACAGCTCAAACGGTTCAGAGTGAAGAAAGGCAGTTTGATTTGGGTCTCCGGCTCTTTGGAGTTGGAAGAGTACGTCAAAAAAGACGGCGTGACCCCGGACAAGCGGCTGAAGCTCAAGCTGAACGACTGGGGATTTGTCCCGAAGGAGACGGACAGATTTCCGAAGAAAGAAAAGGCTGCACCCGCAACCAACAACACCGCATCCGAAACAGCCGGTATAATCGATGGAGAGCGGGAGGCCTTGCCGGAATAACAATCCGGCACAAATTGAAGAGGCACTATACCACATGATTCAGAGAATGATTTCCTGTTCATGGGTATAGTGCCTCTTTTTTTGTTTTTTCCAGAAAAATACGAAAGGTGGCAACAGTCATGAAAAAGACCTCAACTCTCTTGTGGGGCAGTATCTCCATCCTGATCGGCGCAGTCATCGCCGTCCTCGCTTTGGTGCGGGGTAAGTGGCAGCTTCCGCTGCTGATCTCCTGCTTTGCACTCTGGAGCCTGTGGCTCATCTTCGCCCTGCTCCTGCCTGCGTGGCGCTCTATCCAGAGCCTACGTCGGCGTAGAAAGCGTGCAGAACGGGAGCGTCAGGCGATGGCCGATGCCAATCTGCCGGATAATGCACTGGCACAGAAACTTCTTCGTCATGTCAATTTCCGTATCTCCAGCCATTTGAAATCCGCGTATCCCAACGCACGCTGGGAATGGACGATTGAAATGCCGGCCCTGTTTGCAGTACAGGGAGGAACCGCCCGTATCCGGGTATACGGTGTTCCTGACTACGATTTTGCAGATGTGACACTGGACAAGAACGATGATCTTTCCTGCTCTCTTGTGAAAGTCGTTCCTCTGCACGGTCAGAAACAGCCTAACGATACCCCGGCACCTAACCAGCAGCCCATCGATCCCCAGGTGTGGTATGAGCTGCAGGGCCGCAAGGTGCTGGAAAATCTGGTTGCAGACCTCAACTCCAGAGGACACAGCAAGCTGTATCTGAAGGAGGACGGCAGTATCTGCATCAAACCGGAAGGTGGTGATGAAGAGCTCGTTCAGGATGCCTTTAACAGCTTCCCGGAGAAGGTGTACTGGCCCCGACTGAAGGACGTGCTGGAGCAGGCCGGCTTGGCCGCTACGGTGCAGGACACCTGTATTCAGGTTGCCTGGTAAACAAATGAAGGGAGTGAACAAATAAAATGAAAGCCGGCCTTACGATTCAGGAAATGAGCAAGGAGATCCTGCGCCAGTCTCAGGCGAAGACGGACTATCTGGTAAACACCGCCAATCTGCGCATGGAGCCTTGGGGCAATGAGCCTATGCTCCGTGTGTTGGATGCAAACGGTCGGGATCAGGTAGAGCCGCTGACCATGAAGCAGACGGCCCATCAGCAGCTCGGTTCCTATCTGGACATCCCCCGTAAGTATTACGACCGGATGCTTCAGCAGGAACCTGACCTGCTGGCCTACAATGTGAACCACTGGTTCCAGAAGCAGCCTGAACAGCGCATGATCCGCACCATTGACGGTCATGCCCGGGCATTCCTCAGTAACCGCTATCGGCGCATCGACAATCTGGACATTGCCAAAGTTACGCTGCCCATCATTGCCGAGATGCCCGACGCCCGCTACGAAAGCTGCCAGATCACCGACGACTATATGTATATCAAGGTGGTCAACCCCCGGCTCACCGCCGAGGTGGTTCCGGGCGACATCGTACAGGCAGGCGTAGTCATCTCCAACAGCGAGACCGGACTTGGCGCCGTTACCATCCAGCCTTTGATCTACCGTCTGGTGTGTTCCAACGGCATGGTGGTCAACGCCGCAAAAGCCAGACGCAATCATGTCGGCCGGGTCACCACCACGGACGATAACTTCTTCCTGTACTCGCAGGAGACGCTGGCCGCAGATGACCACGCATTCATTCTGAAGATCCAGGATACCGTTCGTGCCGCTGTGGACGAAGCCCGCTTCGCTCAGGTGGTGAACAAGATGCGTGAGACCTCTGAGATCAAGCTGGATACCAGCAATATCCCCGGCATCATCAAGATGGCAAGCTCCAGCTTCGGCATCACCGAGCCGGAGGGCGATGGCATCCTGCAGCACCTCATTGAGGGCAAGGATTACACCCTCTATGGTCTTGCCAATGCAGTGACCCGTTACAGTCAGGACGTGGAGAGCTACGACCGTGCCTCCAAGCTGGAGGAGATTGGCTACAACGTACTCACCATGTCGCCCGACCTGTTCCGCGCCATCAACAAAGTCACCCGCATGGCCGCTTAACGGCCCTGCCACATCACACTTACATGATTTATAGGAGGAAACTACTATGTATACCCAGCCTACCAATGACGCCATGATGACCCGCGTTCCTTTCATCATGCCCGCTCAGATTGAGGGCGATTTCTCTGCCGAAGAGCTGTCCGAGGATATGGACGGCGTTACCCTTCGCTTCCCCCGTGCCAAGATCCCCGGTGGCGGTACGCTCCAGTTCGAACTCACCGGCGAGAATCCGGACGAACCCGAGTACGCCAAGAGCATTGAGGGTGTTCTGATGTTCACCCATTTAGCGAATGCCTACTGGCCCGAGGGCAGCGAGTATGACGATGATGCGCCCCCCCTGTGCCAGTCCGTGGATGGCAAGACTGGCTCCGGTACTCCCGGTGGCATGTGCCAGGACTGCCTGCTCAACAGGTTCGGCAGCGACAGCAAGGGTGGAAACGGCAAGGCCTGTAAAAATATGCGGATGCTCTATATCCTCCGCAGCGGTGAGTCTCTGCCCATCCAGCTGGCCCTGCCTCCCACGAGCCTGAAGGGCTACAACGACTTTGTCAGTGCCGCGTTCCTCAGTCGTAAGCGCGGTATCTGTGCCGGCGTTGTTCAGATTACCTTGAAGAAGATGACCAACGGCCCTCACGACTACAGCATTGCTGTGTTCAAGAAGCTCTACGACTTCACCGGCGAGCAACTGGCTGCTGTTCGTGAGCTCTCCAATGGGATGCGTATGCAGATCAAGAACATGAATGAGCAGCGTGCCATCAACCACGCCACCATCGCCGAGAATATCTGCGAGTATCAGGATGGCGCCCCTGTGCTGCCTGACAACGATGCGCACTTCATCCCCGGCATCATTGACGGTGAGCGTGACGAGCTTCCCGCATGATGGGGCCGCACGCATAGCCATTCACAGTCCGGAACTGCGTCCGCCGCCCTCCTGCACACCAGGGGGACGGCAGGTGGAACCGGAAGTCATGACCGAGGAGCAGCGCCAGTTTGCCGCAGACCGCCATAACCTCATCTACGCCTTTCTCCATGAGAAAGGATGGGCGCCCGGCGAATACTACGACATTGCCGCATTTGGCTTCCTGCGGGCAGTCATGCGATACCTCAGCGACCCCAGACTGCACCAGTATGCATTTTCTACGGTTGCGTGGCGCGCCATGGGGCAGAGCATCGCTTCCTACCGCCGAGCCGAAGCACGGCGTATGGAGAGCGAGCAGAGGTATTTACAGACCGCCCAGACGCACAACGCAGACCCATATGCGGAACTGGAGGCCACCCTGCTTCTGCACGATCTGGTTTCCATAACCAGCGAGGAGCAGTACCGGCTTGCGTCCATGCGCCTGCAGGGCTATTCCATTGCGGAAACAGCACGGTCACAGGGTATGAGTCCCAAGCGTGTCCGCAAGCTGCTCAGGGAAATGTACCAGGTGTACCTGAAACTCTATAAAGATTAGATGGAGGCGAATTCAATGAACTTCAAGAAATCCACTACACTCAATGGCATCCTCATGCATCCGCTGCTGATCGGCGGCCGTGCCCTCATTTATCATTGCGGGCAGATCATCCGCACTTCTCCCATCGTGGCCATCCATGATGCCAGTGCGGACCAGATCCGTTTTGAGACCATGAACACCAACTACACCCTGCTCATGAACCCCACCCCGCAGACGGCCGCAAACTCGTACATGACGAGTCTGGCCGCCTGAGTTTTGCCTATGCGCCACAGCCGTTTCATTACGGCTGTGGCATTTTTAATGTCAGGAGGAACCCTATGGAAACAACTGTGAGACCTGTCAGTACCAAGGACAGGGTCTTATTCAAATGCCAACTTTGCGGCGCCTGCTGCCGGAATGTGGAAGAAAAGGTCATGCTGGAGCCCTACGACGCTTATCAGCTTGGCCGATATCTGCGTCAGTTCGGTACGGTAGAGACCATCGAGGACGTCTATGCCAAGTACGCACACCCCATCCTGCTCAGAGAGGGCTATCCGGTCTTTACACTGAATACCCACGGAAGCGATGCGCATTGCGTGTTCCTGCAGGACGGCCGCTGCTCCGTCTATGAAGCCCGGCTGCGTGTCTGCCGCGTCTATCCCTTCACTATCAAGAACGGATCACGGGGCAGGCGTTTTGAGTTCTACCAGTGTTTGGACAGTCACGCAGACCACTTTCAGGGTGGAAGCGTGTCGGTCAACGAGTGGATGTATGAGAACTTCATCAAGGCGGAACGCACCTTGTTTGACAAAGAGACGGAAGCCTTACCGGAACTGGGCAGGCTCATGCGCCAGCTCACCCAGAAACAGCAGGAACAATTCCTGTTCCGTCTGCTGTACTACCGCTACTATAACTTCGACCTGGATCAGCCCTTTCTGGAGCAGTATGACCGCAATCAGGAAGCTCTGTTCCAGGAACTGAAGGACTGGGCAGCAAGGAAGGGGTAACGCTTATGTTTGCTCTGGAACGACTGACCGGAAGCGTCTGGATTCGCTACGCCCAGTGTGGAAAGCGTCCTCTGTTGGAGCGTGTGCGTGATGGCCTTGGCAAGCCGGAAGAATGGCGGATCGTCTATGTCCCCAACGCATACAGCGCCATGTCTGCTTATCAGAAAACCGCTTAAAGGAAAGGAACGGCACCATGGAATATAAAGAACTGGAACGAATCTTCGCCGCCCATGAGGCAAGCCAGCCTAAATATCATCTGGACGGCTATATCACTTTCTCTAACCTCGGCACCCATGAGGACCCGGACTATACAATGTACGACCGCACCTACATCGTCAGCAGCGACAACAAGGCCTATAAGCCTAACCGGCTCGGATTCTCCATCTTCGGCTCCTGTCTGAATGGCCATGACCCCTGTGTACGTCTGGAGAGCTATATGCGCCAGCCTAACGGATGGGTGCCCGGCGAATGCTGTCTGCTGCAGTATCAGCTGCAATGCGTCAATGAACGGGAGATCCTTCAGCCGGAAATCTATCCCACACACCGACAGGCTGTTGAAGCCATGCTCCAGACGCTCTGTAAAAAGGGCCGTCTGGAATATGACGAAGTGCTGGCCGCCTTTGATAACCACATCGGTCACATTGAAGACGACGGTTTTGAGGCGGATAAATACTCTGCCTGGCTCAACGCCGGCTCCACCGGCAACTGGGACTGGAAGATCCAGCCCATCCGCATCTACAGCCTGACCAACATCGGCGTTGGCGTTCCCTTTCCCAGGGAGGTGTCTGAATGAACTTCCATGAGACAGCGTTAGGCAGACGTTTCTTTGAAGGGCAGCTTCCGCAGCTCATTACCTCTCTGAAGGAGATCTCCGCAGCCCTCAACGCACCCAAGCCTGTGATGCAGATGAATGCGGAATACCGCGAGGATTATCTGGTGCAGCTGTACTACACCAACTTCGATCCGGAGACTGCGCCAGACCGTGAGACCCACGCTTTCTATGACAGCGCCATTGCCCAGATGCAGGGTGAGATCAGGGAGGCTGTGACCGGGGAACTGTGGCAGAAGATCGAGCATTCCTACTCCACCATCGCCACACGCACTGCGGCAGAGCGGGAACAGGCTTTTGCAGCCGGCTTCCGTACCGCTATGACTATGATGGTCTGCGGCCTGTCTGCACCGAAGCCCAATAAGGACGGAGGTAAGTGATATGGCAGCTAATCCCATTCAGAAGCCCCGGTGCTCGACTTGTCCCCATCGCTTCACCTATCTGGAGTCCATCTCCCGGCGTGAGGGCGGCGTCAACCTGCAGTTTGGCCGTGAGTATTGTAAGGGCGGGAAGAAATACCGCGCTTTCAAGAAATCCGACCCCAAAACCTATCCACCTGACTGGTGCCCGAAGCGCAAAAGTCCCTGTGAGTTCCGTATCTACACCTTCAAGGATACGGACACCTGGTACCTGCAATACATGGTCAACAAGGATGCCATACCCAGCGGTTACCAATGCGCGGTCCGCCTTTCCGGCACCGTAGAACTGAGCCCAGCTTCGTTCTATTCCATGCTGGAGAACAAGTCTGCCTCGGAACTGCTTGGCGTAGAGGTCAAGAGCGGCGAGATCGTGGAAATCGACGACGGTTTGAAGCCCTGCTGCTTCTATGTGAAGTTTGGGGATTCCAAATATCTGCCCCATTGGGACTTCAACCGTGCCCGGGAGAACCAGTACCGGGGAGGTGACGATGCTTGAAGCAGATCCTCCTGCAACTGAGTAAAAGCGAGCTGGATTACACGCAGTTCATGGAACACTACAGCCCTCCGGAGAGCGGCCAGTACTATGTGAATATCCGGGACAACTATGAGGATGCGGAAGATCCCTTAAAGGAGATCTCTCTGTTTCTCCAATGGCTTCAGCGGATCGGCATTGGTGAGCAATACGGACGTGCAGCCTTCACCATTCGAGAGAATGCGTGTGAGGCCATGTTTTCCTCCCTCTACACGAAATACCTGCTGGCGGCAAAGCGGCTCATGTCCATTACTCAGGAGCAATTCATCCGGGAACATGAGAAGCTGGAAAATGCTCTGATCGACCTGAAGCTGGTGGTGGCAGATCCTTTCGGCTACTGGGTGGCTCTGGATCAGGAGGAACCTGTCCCGTTTGCATGGTTCCTGCGGAAAGCAGAGGTGGGCGTGCCGTACTATATCGGAACCGTCCTGTGTTCCTACGCCTGACGCGGAGGTGTCCTACATGAGGAAATACACCGACCCGCAGGCGGCCGGGTATCTGCTGGAGGCCAAAGCCTGTGAAAAGGTATCAAAGGAGCTGCGGCGTCTGGCGGAGAAATACCAGCGCCATGTGGATAAGGAGCAGAAGGGCCGTGAAGCGGAATTTGAAGCCGTCATGGGCTACAGCAGCGAAGATGAGATCCGTGACGCCTACGGCTGGAGCTTCATCACCGAGGCGCAGATGGAGCGGTACATCGACATCTTCCGCACGGGGCAGGCAGCTTTGGAGCAACATACCCCGACCTGCGATGAGCTTGTCCACTGCATCCTTTGCCGCATCTGTCGGGAGATTGAGGAAGAACAGCGGGAGTGGAAATTCGCCGCCCTCAGTCCCCGGGAACAGGCTGCGGAATTGGAGCGTGCCAGAAAAGCTTCCGAAGAGTGGAAGCAGAACATGAAAGCGATCAAGGCGCAGCTGCGCGGCGTATCTTCTCCGGGCGATGAACCGACAGAAGCGCTCCGCACATAAATCGGCTGCTCCCAAAAGAGGAAAGGAACTGGTGGGCATGATGCCTGCCGGTTCCTTTGCCTTTTCATCTGATGAAATAAGGAGTGATGTACACATGAAATACCGCAAACTCTACGAGGTTTTGGATCAGCGCCGAAACCACAATCCCAACTTCCGCTACACCGATTACAGCGGTTGGAAGGAGCGGCCGCAGACCTATCTGACCCTTGCCCGTCCGCTCTGGATCATTGCGGAAGACCATGGCACCGGATACCGCTTCTGGATCACCCAGTCCTCCCGGGATATGCAGGTGTCCTACGCAAGGATGACCGCACAGGGCAATGGGCCCAATCTGGCCTACTGTCGTCAGTGCAAAAAGAAATTCGAACTGGCTGTCATCGTCTCCCGCCTCTTTGCGGAGCTGGACGCTGCTGCAGCCGCGTGAACGGAAAGGAGTCCCCATGAGCCTGTTAGATAAATTTGATGCGGTAGTCGTTCAAGCTGACAACCGCATCTCCGAGACCGATAAGTATTTCTGCGAAACGCACCAGGAAGCCTATGAGGCGGCGTTGACTTCGTTCAAGGAGCTGGGTTTCTTCTGGGAAGATATGCTCAAAACCCAGAGCGACCTGCTTGGGCCAAGACATACAGACTTTTTCTATGATTACTTGTCCTCTTCCAAAGGCCCCAGTATCTCCAATCATTCCATTCAGGCACATATTAAGAGCCTGCACGGTGAGTTCATCCAAACTCTCGTCCATCATTTCAACTCCGCTTACCATGTCACGGTATCCAGCAGTGATGTGAAAAAGGCTTTGCTGCCGGAAGAGCCGGACAGCTACCGGCGTGGAAACGAGGAGGAATGGGATGCCTACGATGAAGCCATGCAGACGCTCACAGTCAAGTACGCCGATGTGGTGGATCAGGTCATTCTCCGTCTGGATGGCCGCAACTTTATGGAGCAGGCCTTCCATGAGCTGAAGGCCAGCTGCCACAAGGCCGCCTGGAACACTTATAAGCAGGAGCCGGATTTTGAGCGGAAGAAAGATACCATCCGCTTCACCGGTTATGGATGCAGCTATGATACATGGTCGAATGTGACGAGATGGGAGCTGTCCGACAGTATGAAGAGTATCCTCCGCGGTGCCGCTCATTTTGAAACAGGCGGCTACAATATGTATCCTGTCGGGCTCTCTGATCTGGTGGGTTACGGCAGGATCGATCACGACCTGATTCTGTTCCCATCCTGCACAAAGCTAAAGCAGCTGAAGATGTTCAAGAACCGGCGCGTGGATATTAAGTTTGCCTCCGAAGCGCTGGCAAAGGAGTTCATCGACACCTACCTTGGCACCGTCTGCTGAGAGGGGGTGGCACACATGAAATACAATTACTTCCCCGCACCTACCGACACGCTCAGCCGTAAAACGCTGAATGAGAAGGTGCTGTATCTGATCGACAGCGGCACCTGCGATAAAGCGGGCATCAGTCAGGAGGACATCTACAACGCCTATACCGGTGATGGTGGACTTCACGGCCTGCAGCGAAAGGACTACGACAACTATCATTCCTACAGCGAGAAGAAAAAGGAGATGGAAAACGGCCAGTTCTTCACCCCGCCCGACGTCTGCCGGCTGGTGGCAGAGAGCCTGCGCCCGTCCCGGTCCGATCTGATCGCAGACCTGACCTGCGGCAAGGGCAGCTTCTTCAATTTCATGCCCGTGGAAGCCAATCTCTACGGTTGTGAGCTGGATGCCAAAGCCTACAAGGTAGCTCATTTCCTGTTCCCGGCAGCCAATCTCCATCTGGGAGATCTGCGCTCCTATGAGCCGGAGGTGCGTTTTGATTATGTGGTAGGCAACCCGCCCTTCAATCTGCGTTGGATCACAGACAATGGTGAATGCCTGTCTCAGCTGTTCTACTGCACGAAGGCAGCACAGGCGCTCAAGCCTCTGGGTATCCTCGCGTTGGTCGTGCCCCAGTCTTTTCTGGCAGACACCTTTTCAGACGGCAAGATGATCAAAGAGCTGGAGAGCCAGTTCAGCTTTCTCGGTCAGATCGGTTTGCCGGACGATGTCTTTGCTCCGCTGGGTGTGGAGAGCTTTCCAACGAAACTCCAATTCTGGCAGAAGAAAAGCGAACTCAAAGGGTGGACAGCGCACCGCTATACTACGGAGCTGCTGTATTCCTTGTCCTGCGACTATGATGTTGAAATAGAAGCAGAGGCCCTTTACAAAAAGGTGCTGATGCTCCCCAAAGCAGATTTGGAGAAGAACAAGTCCCATGTGCTGTTGGAATTGGCCAGAAGCAAAGAAACCTCCAAAGACTTCCTCTACCAGACGCAGAAGATGCTGTATCAGATCAAGGTGCATCCGCTGCTGAAGGATAAGTACACCAAATGCTGTGAATACCTGCACCGTTTCTATACTGAGACACAGCCTCCAGATATGCCCTATGAGACCTGGCAGAAAAAGCAGCTCACCGAGGCCAAGGTGCTGTCCTATCTGCGCCGCACGCTTCGCAAGCAGGTAGTGCAGCCGGAACGGGATGTGATCGCCTTGGTGAAGCAGGACTACACGCTGGCCTATAAGGGATATAGTGCCGCCACCAGAAAGATGGTCAAGGACGGTGCCTTCAGTACCACGCAGATTTACGATGCTGTGCTGGAGAACCACCCGGAGGACTTCAAAGGCTTTGAACGGCTGCTGCGCCGAAAGCGGCGGGGGTATGAGAATCAAAATCAGCACTTCTGTGATATGGCCGATGACCCGGATATTGCTGTCTGGCTTGAAAACTTCTCCCTGTGGGACACAGAGAACGAGGAAACGATCCGGCTCAACGACCTGCAGCGGCAGGACATCAACCGGATGCTTCAGAAGCGGTATGGTCTTCTCCAGTGGGAGCAAGGCAGCGGTAAGACGCTGGCCGGCATCGCCACAGGCTGCTACCGCATGGAGAAGCAGAACATCCACTCTACCTGGGTGGTTTCCTCCGCCATCTCCATCCGCAACAACTGGGATGTGGTTATGAAGAACTACGGCCTGTCCTATGTGTTCGTGGAACGGCTGAAGGATTTGGAGCGCATCCAGCCCGGTGATTTTGTGCTGGTGACCCTCAATAAAATGGGCCAGTACCAGAAGCAGATCGCCAAGTGGGTCAAGCTGCACTGTCAGAAGATCCAGCTTGTTCTGGATGAGAGCGATGAGATCTCCAATCCCCATACCGTCCGCGCCAAAGCTGCGCTGGCCTGTTTCCGCCGCTGTCGGTGCAAGCTGCTGACCACCGGCACCAGCACCCGTAACAACATCTCGGAATTTGCACCACAGCTGGAGCTGCTCTACAACAACTCCATCAACATGCTTAACTGGTGCAATGAGCTGTACCACTTTGATCGGGAGGACGGCTCTATCAATGTCTCTCCCAACGAACAGTATGGCCAGCCCATCCCCGCCTACAAAAAGGGCTACTCCATTTTCTCTGCCTGCCATCTGCCGGAGAAAGCCACGGTGTTTGGCGTCGGCGAGCGTACCCAGGATATCTATAACGCCGATGTGCTCAATGACATACTGGCAAAGACTGTGATCACCCGCACCTTTGAGGAAGTCACCGGTAAGAAGATCAAGCGTCTCCATCCGGTGCCGCTGATGTTGGAAGGTGAGGAATTTGAGGTCTACAAGAAGGTCATCAAGGACTTTCACTCCATCCAGCGGGAATATTTCGCCTCCACAGGCAATACCCGCAAGGATTCCATGCTCCGTCTGATGCAACAGATCACGCTGCTTTTGCGGGTCAGCTCGGCCCCCAACACCCTGCAGGAATATGAGGGTGACACGCCGGTAAAGGTCATGGCCGCGGTGGAGATGGCCGCCCAATGGGAGAACGAGATCGTTGCCATCGGTGTGCGGCACAAGGTCGTGCTGGATGCCTATGTGGAAGCCTTCCGGGAGTATCTGCCGGATCGGCCGCTGTTCATCGTTACCGGTGCCACCACGACCTTCGCTAAACGACGGGCACTGCGTAGGACTCTGAAAGAGAGCGGCAACGGGATCTTACTCTGCACCCAGCAGAGCCTGCCCTCCAGCGTCAACTTTGAGTTCGTCAATAAGGTGCTGATCCCGGAGCTGCATTACAACAACGCCAGCATGAGCCAGTTTTATATGCGCTTCATCCGGTACAACTCTACGGCCTACAAGGACATCTATTTTCTCACCTACATCAACAGTCTGGAGTCCAATCTCATGCAGATGGTGCTGGTGAAGGAGAAGATCAACCTGTTCATGAAGGGTCAGGACACAGACCTGGATGAGATCTACGAGCGGTTTGGCATCGACTACAATCTGCTGTCCCTCCTGATGCGTCGGGAGAAGGACGAAGAGGGGCGAATCCAGATCCGCTGGGGCGAGCAGAAAATCGCCTGAACAATTCGAAGAGAAGGAGTAATTTCCTATGAAGAAGTTTCGTATCAGACTCTATCCCAAGTACGATTTGGAGCTCGCCTGGCGTTTGCGGAAGGAACGCTTTGAAAGCTGTGACGAATACAGAACCTGTATGCGCTGCGGTGGGCAGATGCGCCCGCGTCTTGCCGAGAACGCCCTCAGCCGGGCCATGGATGTCCATGTCTGCCCCGACTGCGGAATGGACGAAGCTCTCCGGGACGCTTATGGCGATCCGCTCCCTGTAAGTGAGTGGCACATCGTAAAACACCATTATTTCGGCGAGTATGAAGACCCGAGCACCTTCCGGCTGCTTCCGATCTGCAATTTCCAGCAGATTTACAATGGCCCCAAGAAAACTCTGCCATTGAGCAGCCTGAAATATCCTGTGTCGCTGGTCGCATACTCCCGCTCCGATTATGATGGGCGGCAGTGGTGGCGCAACTGGTTTGGCCGCCCGGAGGATAAGCCAGCCAAGGAGTTGGCGCAGGAAATTGACGTGTTCCAAAACGCCCTGCTGCAGCTTCCGGAGTTTTGCACACTTAGGGATATGAAGCGGATGTGTAGACTGTATGCCCAGCGCACCTCTGAACAGACTGAATTTAATATGTATTCCGAAACGGGCAATTATTATATTTGGTTGCATCTCATTACCCGTGTAAGGGATTATAATCTATATGTATATTACTATCTGAAAAGTAATATCCAGAACACAAAATAACCACAGTGTAAAGGGCCGGAGGAGTTCTCCGGCCCTTTACATATTCGGTCATCAATTCACCAAGACAATTACTTTTTTGTTGCAGCTTCGGCAAAATCTGCCATATATTGATTAGAATTTAAGTCCCGCTAACCGTATCCCATTTACTATAATAAGTAGTTATCGTTTGCCGATATTCACCTACTTGGATTCTGAATTGCCCTGTACCAAACGCAGTACTATTTGTATCATATGTTTCAGCATGTGCATCACATCTCAAGTTAGAAGCTACAGCATTAACGCCCAGTGCATCTTTTGGTTGGTATTTAATCTTAACCGTTTTGCTATCAATCCCTCCGCTTTCTTTAGTGATTGCAACTTTGCTCCCTGGAGAAAAAGTAACACTTACAGAATACGGGAGTCCGAATGAAATAGACGCATTTGCTGAACACGACGTATTTGTCGGGCCATAATCGTATATCTTAGATGTGTCCGAACCACCAACCTCAGCAGTGGCATTTTCGATATAATACCCAGCGCGCATCTCGATATCTATAATATATGGTACGTAGTAAAGATACTCTCCACTGGAATTTGGATTTCCGGTATTTTTATCTACTTTGAGTGACACGTTGACTGTTCCGTAATCATCGCCAAGTGTATAACTTTTTGTCATAACATCAACGTTTCTCCAGGAATTAGAAAAATCTCCAGACCGCAAAATCGCATTGTCTTCGGTCACACCAGTAGACAAATATAAGTAATCGTATTCCAAACATCTTAAAACCGCATTTTTGACAAGCGTTTCATTTTCTGGCTCTTTAACTCTTATATCAGTGATGTTAACTCCTCTGTTATCTTGATATATCATTTTCCCGATAGAAGGATAATTTGATACATTTTCCATACCTTCTTGCTCGACTTCATTTTCATGTTCCTGAGGATAACGTTGATCTGTGCTATTTGTCATTTCATTTTGATCTAACCCCAAAAAATCTCTGACTGTGTTGATGGAAATATCTCCAAGAAATACAATTCTGCTTGACGAATTATACGCCTCAACTATCGACTCTTCCACAGACGAAGTCAAGCACTCTGCCTGCACAATAATATTATTATATGCGGAGAGATCCGTATTCGGAAGGAAATCTGTTTGCACCACCTTATAAGTTGCGAAGTTATTATTTTTAGGCTCAGTATCTTCATCAACAATGTATACTCCTTTTGAAGCCTGCTTTTGGGCACTTGCAGACACTGGAATCAAAAGGCCCAACATCATAACCGCCGAAATAAAAATTGATAAAACCCTTTTCACCGTCATTTCCTCCTAAAAATGATTAAATAATCGCTTGAATCTCATGGAACGAAATCAAAGCATACTTGCTACGTGATATTTGCAATTCTCTGATGTGTGTATGGAGAGTTTTCTTGTTCATATTCTACCGAAAAGCAGTGACAACGCTCCCAAGCAATTTGCCTTGGCATTCATTCAATTTTTACATAGGGGTGAGCCCCCCGTGCAATTTGCGCATATGCAGATCACAATTTCAATTGTTTGTCCGGGAAATAGAAACGGGGATCTGCGCTACGCCGTTGATGGTATAATCTACGGTAATCTTGTATGTTTTGTTTTTTACGACAGTAGCAGTCTCATCGATTTTCAAAATTCCAGTTCCACTTGCACTCCAATCATCAATCAGCGTGCTTCCTTGCCAAAGTTTCATAGTCGCAGCAATTCTATCTGTTGTCCGGTCTCCCATAATCCGTACTGTGCAAATTGCTTGAGTGCCATTAAACTCGATATCTGGCACTACATCAACGGTTCTTGCAGATACTGCATATGTAGGAACAGTAAGGATCATTGCCATTATGAGGATCAAACCCCAAAAACGCTTTTTCATAGTATTCACCCCCTTCCTTGTTTATCTATAATACGATGAAAGAGGGCGATTTTGGACACCTTGTGTAAATATTTTTCTCTGGCTATTCTATAACTTGAACACTCTCCGCAACCTTGATTAAGTCTGCTTTACTCAAAAATGCAGACAAGTAGAACGCCGTATTGTCATCCGACGTCCATATAATCGCGTTTGCAGTCTCAGAATCTTTAGAAATAAACAATTCTGCTGGCTTCCCATTTATGGTTGCCGACTCAATTTCTACTTGTTCAGTCTTAACAAACCAATCTGTCTCATTAGGATTTTGAATATAATTTAACTTCAACATACGTCCTTCCTCATCGGCATATACAATGGCAACGGTATTCTCAGTTTCATCCACATAAAATTCTGTATATCCGCTTGGCAGCCATGTTGGGCGATAACTGGATGGATTTATGTTGCTAACTGCATCATCTTCGAACCTATACACAAAGTATGATTCGTAAACTTCTTTTATCCACCCAAAGAAAGCTGCTCTTGCCTCTATATCAACTGCTAACCATACGCCACCACTAATGAGGATTGCAAGCACAATTGATGCTATGCGCTTCGTCGTGTGATAAAAAACAGGATGATCCGCTTTCCGCTTTAGCTTTTTGATCTTCTTCTCAAATTGTAGAGAGAATTCATGTTGGTTCTCAGGATCATACCCCCGTTCAAGATAGGCCACATAGATTTCACAAGATCTGGCAGCAGCCGCACAAAGCATTTCTTCCGTAATCATAAACTGCCGCCCCCTTCCTTGTAGAGTTCTTCCAGTCTTTTCTTGGCTCGCTGGTCAATTTTTTGGGCCCATGCAAGGGAAATATTGAGCATCTTGGAAATCTCTCTTAGGTTATATCCTTGCTTATACTTCAGCCAAATAACCATCCGCTGCTGTTCTGGCAACTTCAAGATGCATTCCGTCAGCAAATCCTCACCCTCAATCTCTGCGGCGAAGCTGGCTCTCAGTTCGTCATTATATGTAGTAACTGGGTGTCTGCCTCTAACTCGGAACACGTCAGTAACCCGGTTGTCCACCATAGTTACGACAAGCTGTTTAGTTTTTGGACTCACTGGCTCAATAGTTTTTATGTTTTCGGCAATTTTCATAAAAACATGATGCACAGCATCTTCTGCATCTTGTGCGTGTTGCATTCGTTGATAAGCAATATGGTACATTAGTCCACGATACTCATTATATATTTCTTCGAACTTGGATTTATCCTCTTCAGTCTCGATTATGTGTAAATAAATTAGCATTGTTTCAATCGCCACCTAAGAATATTTCTCTATTATTATACTGAAATTTTACATTTTCTTCAGCCAGATTACAATATTTTTATCATGTACAATAGGATGTTCTTTGTGAAAAAATAAATAATTCTTGTCCAAAAATCTTCTTCTTTATCGCATATAATGGCAAACGACAATTGAGGAATGGAAATGAAGGAAGCTGAGGTCAGTCTGCGTATCGCGCTCCATCACATACGCGAGGGAATGACAGACCAGATTGTGATGGTCTTACTGGATGGCGCCCATATTAAAACCGGGGCACAGGTGCATTTTGATGTCCCCATGTTCCTTTCTGAACTTGGTTAGAGCAAGGTAGAAGGCGATTCAGACAGTTGGCAGGGCATCTATACCGCAGAAGGTATTCAGCCCAGACTGGCAGTTCGCTCCCAGCCGGGCGTTGGTGATGTGAAAATCCATCTGAAGGACGACAGACAGTTTCGGGTAGAATGCAAGAAGGGTACTGCAGGCAACAAAAGTGGCAGCGAGTATCCTCTGATGCGTGAGGCAATCGGCCAGCTTATGACAGGCTGCGAATTGACCGATAAAATCATCCCTGCCGTTGCTGTCCCGTACGCAGAGCGCAGTATGGCTTTGGCATCGAAGTGGTCTGCTTACTCACAGATCAAGGCCATCGGGCTGCAGTTTCTCTTGGTGCATGAAAATGGCGGCATCGTTTGTGTCTAACACCTTTGTACCGCGCATGATCACAGGGAGACGCCAATGCGGCGCCTCCCTGTAATGCATTTTATACTTTGAACACCTCAATGCAATGCACGACCGTCATGCACAACTCCTGGTAGAGATCCTCGTCAAACACGCCGAGAACAATCGACTCTTTCAGTAACAGGGGTCTATACATCTCCAAAATTGTATGTATGGCGTCTTGATCGCCGGACTTGGCACGAAGCAGCAGATCTTTGAATTTCATTTTTCTGCATCCTCCATTTCCTTTTTGAGTTTCTGGATTGCCCGGGAGTATACTGCGGCAATCCCCTTATAGCTGAGGCCCAGTTCGGCCGCAAGTTCTTCGAAGCTGCGCTCTGCCAACGCCCTTGAAAACAGCACATAACGGTCGCGCTCAGTCAGGTTCCACAACGCACGCTCCAGCCGCTTGTTTTCAAAATACATGTCGTTGAAAGAAGTGGGTTCGTCACACACCATCTCATCCAACGGAGCATCTGTGCTGCGCAGCGCATAGAAAACTTCTTCCAGATCTACATATACTTCACGCTGGTCATGCCTGATCCGCGCCTGAATGATGTCTTTCTTTTTCCTCCGCAAAGAGGTCACCAGATAAGCAGTAAACTGGTTCTGAAGGAGACTGCCGTCTCCTCGACTGCCTTTCTTAAACAACATATTGTTTCCTCCGATTCATCTGAAATTTGGAAAATTCAGATGAATGGAGGTGGTCCACGGCACCGAGCCGGTACAGCGCTGCTAAAAGACAAATAGCAGCCGCAAACACGCAGATTTCCCTGTGTGCTTGTGGCTGCTATCCATTTTCGACATACTTCAACGCAATTCGCCGAGTTTCGACGAGCGAAAGTTGTGATTTCACCGGACGCCTTATAAACGCGTCTGGTGATCTTTTTAGGTGCCCTCCTTAATCATGCGGGGCATAGGAGTCGCTTTGGTCAATAGAAGCTCCTTTCCTTTAATCTAACCCGTTTCTTTTTATCTCTCATTTTCTATCTAACTTGTCTATAAAGTGACTGATTTCACTCTGTTTTCACAATACCAGAAACTTCTGTCTGCTTTTTGTCGAATTATGTAGCTGAACGCATAATTCCTTGTAAATCCGTACTAATTCCGAAGATTTCCAGTTTTTTAGTAAATGTAAGGTATAGTCTAATTGAAATATCCTTTGAGAGCACGCATTATCGTTCAACAAATTTCGACAAAACGGCGATCAACAGGCAGAATAACGCAAAAAAGTGTGCGTCAACTCCATTCCGAGTTGACGCACACTTTTTGCGATCATTAGGCAAGCCGAAGTTCTGCGATCAGTTCCTCCATGCTTATCTGTCCGGCCAGCGGTTCATAGCTGATCGGTTCGATATCCTCTTCAATTAGATCTTTCTTCTCGTCCATTTCTATCACCGAGAATACATTGTACTGGTGAGAGGCCGAAAAGTCAAATCTCAAAAGAGGAAAGAAATCAGGAAACGCACACCACCCGGCCGATTCTCGATCTTACAGGTACCACCATGGGCCAGTACAGCCGCACGGACAATTGTGAGGCCTAAGCCGGTTCCTCCGTCTGTGCGATTACGGGCTTTATCCACGCGATAGAAAGGATCCCACAGTCTGGGCAAATCTGCATCTGGAATCTGCTGTCCATCATTATCTACGACCAAGACCGCCTGACCATCCTGCTCGTTCAGTGAAACTGTGATCGTCCCGCCTTCTGGTGTATGGCGCAGGGCATTGGTCGCAAGATTTCTCACCAGCTTATTCAGATGGCCCTTATCCGAAACGGTAAGAAATGCCCCATACTCAGAATATACCGTTGTACTAAGTTCATGCTTCGATTGAAAAGCCATTTTAGGATACCGGCTGATTGACTACGCCAACGAACAGCGGCAATCCATCGTAGCCGGTGATGGCAAACAGGAAGGGTCGATCCAGCACAAAGTCCATCTCCTCTTCAGGAGGCGCTGCAGCTCCGGCCATCATCATCACGGTATATGCCGCCGCGGTCACACCCTCTTCGTCGATGGCCACACGAGCCGCATGGTCGGCTTTGGAAAGGAAGATCTCTGCAACTTCCGAAGTCATGGGGCTGAAATCGGCCACTGTGACATCAAATACATCCGTGACACCGAGGGCACGAAGGCCGTCTCCCAGGTCAAAATCAGAGACGACGTCAAATTTGGGAACGGACATATTCACGATCAGGTGCTTGCTGTTCTCCCAGTTTCCATTGCTGTTCAGGAATTCCATCGTTTGCTCATCGGCAAGCAGATCATCCATAGCCACGCCCTCATCAGGCAGGAGGAACCACATTTTGCCGCTGCCCTCCAGGCTCATAGAAACAGCACCAAACTGATCTGCCCAGTAATAGGTGTTGCTGCCGCCCTTGTGCATGAAGTCGCACTCCACGGTTTCTCCGTCAGCGCTGAGCAGGTGGAACAGGCCCTTTTCCGTTCTGGCCTCGTTGAACTCACTGTGCCACTTGGCACGGTAGTAGATGGTAGAGGCCAGAGCCATAACGGTCTCGGGGTCCATGGACAGGCCATCAGCCTGTGCTTCCAGCAGTCCTCCGGTTTGCTCGTTGATCCAGTCCCGCAGAGCCTGATTAAATTCCTCGCTGCCCATCTCGCCACGGAAGGAGGACGCATAGTAATTCTTTGCCAGACTGTCCATGGTGGCCTGGTTGAAATTCACGGACTCATTCAGCCACAGGGAGTTTGCCAGAATGCTTGTCACAGCGCCGTCATTGCTGTAATTGGCGTTCCAAACGCTGGCCGCCTGGGAGCGCAGAGCCTCAATATTCTCACCGCCCAACAGCGTGAGGATCTGCTGTCGGCTCTCTCCGTCCGTCACCTCTGCCAGCATGGCAAGGGCCATGTAGACATTTATGGGAGAGTAGACCTTGTTTGCGCCGTTGGAATTGCTGAGGAACTCCCGGATCGAACTGGCGAAGAACGGTTCCAGACCATCTGCATAACCCTCCGGTTGATTGCGTTGAGCGTTCCTGTCTTCCTTCCATGCGTCATAGACCACATCAAAGCTATCGCTGTCGAACTCGCCGGTCTTTTCATCGAAATACTCCATCTCATTGGGATAGGGAGCCATCTCCGGGTAACTGGCCAGAGCCAGCGCATAGGCCGATGCAGTGTTGTTGGGTTTCTTTTCATCCATATTGGTATCTCCCGCACAGCCTACCAGAGAAATCAGGCAAGCCGCCGTAAGGCACAGTGCTATCAATCTTTTCATGCTGCATTTCCTCCTTAGTCCACGATGGTATCTGTGCAGATAGCTGCTGTTATGATTCCCAAGACCTCGTCGCCGTAGCTGTCCCACCAGTCGGCCACGCCATGAGTCGGTGCCACAAAATTACCCTTGCCGGCCGGATAGCTGATATAGTTCCAGATCTTACCGCCGTCGTAAGTGCCCATGGTGCCATTTCCGAATTCTTTGGTTTCCAATCCGGTACCGCAGACACCGAATGTAGGCCAGTAGTGGAAGTCGATCCATCCATCTTCACCAGAGGGACGGAAGCTAACACCGTAGCTCATGCCATCGGCGCTGTATTCCTCAATCATATATTCCCACCCGGACAGGAGGGGGATACTGACGCCAAATCCGTCGTATTCATAGGCGATACTGTTTGCTGTGGTGCTATCTACGATGTCAAAGCCTGCATAATAGGTTTCCTTATCAAAATCACCGGTGCCGCGGAAATCCATGATCGACTTGCTGATCCGGTAGCTGCCGGCAGGAAGTTCTCCGTACAGGCGGCTCCAGTTCACATCCCATTCGGTATCCTCGTTTGCAGGGATCATCCATGCTTCTGACGTCCAGGCAAGCTCACCCTCCATGGGAAGCAGCTCAACTGCGACCCATTCGCCATCCCGGAGAACCTCGAGGCCATAATAGCTGCCGGTATTCAATTCACCTGTAGGCTCGCCGTCCTGCTGCGTACAAACAATGGTCAAGCCGGACGGGGTGATATTCTTTGCGGTCAGCTTCACGCCCCAGTGGTCCTGATAGGCGTATGTTGCCGGGGTGCGGCTGATGCCCACCAGACCGGACACTGCAGGTGCACGCTCGCTCAATACCCCGTTGACCCACACCTTATCGGTGGGTTTGATTACATCGCCCATCTGCACTTCAAGGAACAGATGCCACTGAGCCATGTCATCAGTCACAACTTCCGGTGCCTTGCTGTCAATCGTAATGGCCCAGCCATCCGATGCGCCATCCTCCAAGCGGTGGCGACGCACATCCGTGATCTCATGGCGGATAGAGCCGCTGCCTTCCTGCAGCACGATCAGCACCAGATTCTGCCGTTCAAAATAGGCATCATCATACTTGTCACAGGCATCCAGAAAACCGATGGAGGTATCGGAGTAAACTACTTCTCTTCTCTCCAAGTCATAGATATCCTTGTATGCCTCATAGTAGGCCTCCAGCTCTGCTTTGGAACTGATCACGGCATGGTAAGGATAGCTTCGGTCATCAGAGTAACCGTCTGTGCGGATGTATTGTGCATCAAAAGCGTATGCTTCCGGCGCGGGGGCTACAACATTGGGATCTGCTTCATTGGCAACTATGGTCCAACCCAGCTCCGCAAGTTCTTCCATAACTTGCTCAGGGATGTCGGCCTGCGTGCCGTCTTCCAGCTTCATATACCAATACGCGCCGGTGCCGCCCGGATAGGACTCCTGAATGCCGTCGTGAAGAAGCAGGATCTTATCGCCCGTCTCCAAGCCAGCGAACATACCTTCTTTGTCCTTGCGGTTACTCATGACAATGGGCGAGTTGCCGTCGATGAACATATACGATCCATTCTCCGCCACCAAACAGCGACCCACCGAGAAATCCAGAGAATGACTGACCATATACCAAAGGAGGCCTGCACAAACCAAAAGCAGTCCTCCAATCACACAAAGAGGAATCATCCATTTCTTTTTCTGCTTCATGCCAGCAGCCTCCTTTTTCTTGTATCAGGCATAAAGCCTTTGTATATATAGACGCAAAAAAACGGTCAAAAGTTCCCAATGGTGAGCAATTCACCATTTTCAATAATATATGCTATAATTATTTCAGAAATAGTGAACCAATCGACCTTCGTCGTTGTATATGTAAGTGAAAGGGGGTGCGGAGAGCTTGATCGATCAATACATTAGGCAATACGGAAAACGGCTGTATGGGCTTTGCCTGTCTCTCTGCGCCAGCACCTTTGAGGCAGACGATCTATACCAAGACACATGGCTCCGGGTAGTCAAGAGCATATCGCAGTACGACCCAAGCCGAGAGTTTGAGCCATGGCTGACGAAGATCTGTGTCAATACATACCGCAACACCCTGCGGCGTATTGCACGAAGTCCCTTGCTGAATTTCCAGACGAACGAGGAAAAGGATGCACTTCTGCAATCAGTCCCGGCACCGGAAAATCCGGACTACGGACCACTCTATGAGGCCGTTGACGGATTACCAGAAAAGCTCCGACTGGCTGTAATCCTGTTTTACTTTGAGGAAATGGACATTGCAGCCACCGCACAGGTGCTGGGCATCCCGGAGGGAACCGTGAAATCCCGATTAAGCAAAGCAAGAAAACTATTGAAGGAGGTGCTTGGCCGTGAATCAGATTTACAATTTTGAGCAGCACAAGCCGCCCGTACTGAATGAAAATATGCTCCGTGCTGAACTGGAACGGCGCAGGCTCCGTTGGCAGACGGCATTGGTTGCTGTTGCAGGAACCCTTCTGCTGATCGCAGCGGCGATGCTCGGTTTCCTTGTGCTGGAGGACTATCCGTGGATCACTGCATTGTGTCTGGCCTATGTCCTGTTCTCCGCTACCGGAGGCAGTGTTCTGGCCGTTGTTGTTACTAAAAAAGGAGGTATTATCCATGAGTAATGTTGTTATTGCAATCCCGCTGTTTATGCTCATGATTATAGTTGCGTTGCTCCCTCTCCTGATTGGTGTCTATGTCTATCGGGATGCTAAAAGGCGTGGGATGAATGCGGCTCTGTGGACACTGATCGCAATTTTAGCCCCCTCACTGATCGGCTTTATCATTTATCTGCTTGTGCGGGGCAACTATTCCAATCTGAAATGTCCACGCTGCGCTGCCACGGTCACAGAGCAATATGTGGTATGCCCCAAATGCGGCGCAAAGCTCAAGCCGAGCTGCCCGAACTGCTCTGCTCCCGTAGAGCCGGATTGGACTGTATGCCCGAAATGTGCGCAGCCACTTCCGACTGTGCAGGAAGATATCGTTACACCCGTGCAGCCCAAGGATAAAACCCTGTGGAAGATCCTGGCGGCCATTATTATAGTTCCTGTTGTTTTACTTCTGGTGTTGGGACTCAGCTTCTCTGCAGCCTCTGGTGGAGGTTCCTCCAGCCTACGGGAAGTCTCCTTCGATGAATATTATGCTGATCAGGAACTTCCCGAAAGCACCAAGGAGTATGTGCGGAATTGGTTGGGAGAAATTAACCCCAGAACCGACCATGTATACGCGCTCCGATATACCTACCGATTCAATCCGAATAGTGAAACCACAGACTATTACTATTTGATTTATGTTCCGGGTGGTGGCGATGTAGATCACCGTGGCTTTGGTTATTCCACAGGGTTGTTCAGTACGGCTTTCAAGCTGGAACTGGAGGGCACTAATGATCAGGATGGTCTGTACTGTGTTATGACCACTTCCAAGAAAGCTGCCCCGCAGCTTCGCGTTACTTTGAACGGCAAGCGTTTGGAAGATGAAATCACCGTCGTGGACTTCAATCCCACACTCTACACCATTGCATCCGAATCCGATTACAGTATGCTGACCAATGCCGCAGGCGACCTGTATCTGGAGCAGTTGGAAAAGGAAATGGAGCCAGACCTCGTTGCTATTACTGTTGTAGAAGATGGGCAAGGAGTGGCAACCGGCGAATTTGATGCACCTGACTTTCTGCTTAATACCGTTACTGGCATCCATGAGTTGCATTATCTTGAAGAGTACCCCTTTTCTTTGGAGAATTTCCAACTTTCCGACTATTTTACCCTCTCCGTCCACTATGCGGATACCACTGGTGAGGCTCACTACGAAGATACCAGCAACTATTTAATCGTCGAAACGGAAAGCGCATGGTATTTGATTGAAATTGGACCTAATAGCGTGATTGAGAAGATTCTGGAGGAGGGCCAGATTACAAGCAGGGATGATGTACTCGTCTATGAAATAAGCGAAGATGCCTACAGTGAGTTGGCAAATCTATTCGACAAAACAACATAAGGAGGTATGTTTATGGGAAATATGTTATTTGATTTCATTCTTCATCCTGCTTTTGTCGTGTTTGTTTTGATTGCACTTTTCGCTGCTGTTGTGGCTTTAGTAATCGCTCATAGACAGAAGCAACTTTCAGCCGGATTGAAGGCGATTCTCATTTCAGTGGTCGTACTGTGCGTCCTATACCTTCTGTTCATGGTAAGCCTTGTCTTCTTGTTTGACAGTTCACCTCCTGCACCCCCTGTTCCGTACACTCCATAAACAATAGTCAAGCCCACAGGATCATCGTAGTTCCTGTGGGCTTGATTTTACTTTGCTCTTTTTTTGAAATAGACCAACACAACTGCGAGGCACTCAATGCAATAAGCTGCTCCGAAAATCACATGACGGACAGCAGCGACTTGCCGAGCCTCTTGAAGATCCTCTTCCGTACATACAGTAATCGGCAAAATCGTTCCATCCTTGGGAGTGTATCGAAGGGAAACTACACTTCTGCGACTGATATATTCGCAGACCACATTGCCGTTCTTATCTTTCAGTCGGCTCTTCAGGGCTTCTTCCTCACTAATCTCATTGCCATACTCATCATAATAAGTCGGCGTTCCTATCTGTTCTTCGGGTGCAGGAACGGCTGCTGATTCTTTAAGGCTGGCATTGTATGAGGGATTGGCAGGGACATCCTGCTCCATATATTCAATGAAGCTGTCGTAGTCCTCGAATGTGGTGCCTTCCATAATGCTATACGGGCCCCAAATGGACGTAGCAAATTGATGACCAATGAAAGTAACTGTCAGTACTACGGCAAGTACAATGGCGCAGGTGCGTTTCAGCTTATGGTTATGCTGATAAATGGTTGACTCCCTCTCGGGCAAACTATATGTTCCTTTTTTCAGAAGGGACGCATTGAGGAAATAAAGCACAATAGCATAGATCAGTAGAAATGCCGCAGCGCCCATCGCGCCCCAGATCAGCAGGCTGTCAGAGCCGAGTCCCATATAGGCATCGACTAAAATCAAGGGGAATGTGAAGCCGATAAACGCTACCGTCAATCCAATGGATTTCTCTGCAAGGCCGATGACTTTTCGCTTGAAGTCAGAAAGGATGTCTGCATCCAGACTCGCATCTTCCACGCTGAAAAACGCTTTGTTCACGAACACAGCTTGGCAAACGATACTGGCCGCAAAGAAGATCGCACCCAAAAAGAAGCCAAGAATGGCTTTCAGGAAAGCCAGATTACAGACCAGCGCAACGATCATGCCGACCACAGTAATACCCATTGCAATGTAGGTGTGGTTCTTATATTGAGATAGCGTGGATTTCAATAGACGCTGGCGCTGTTTCTCACCTTTTGGGGTGGTCTCATTCTCCTTTGAAACCACGGTACGTTCTTCAGGTGACTTCCGCTCACCCCGAAGCAGCTCATCACAGGTAACGCCAAAGATTTCCGCGATAGCAGGGATTGCAGCCAGATCCGGCGCACCATCGTCCCGCTCCCAACGGCTGACAGTCTTATCAGATACATTCAGACGCTCCGCCAAATCCTTTTGCGTCATGCCGTTTGCTTTTCGTAATGCGGCGATAAAGCCGCCGATAGTTTTCTTTTCCATATTGAGTCCTCCTTTGGATGGGTGGTTTGCTTTCTGTGTCTTTATTCTAAGATTGTGGTAGCGAGAAAGCCACCCAATAGACTCAGAATCACTCTCGGAATACGAGAATCACGGCATTTTGCCCTATGAGAGCACTGGTTCCATATCCTCGTCGTTTGTCAGATCACCGTCACCGCTGACCGGAATCACATCGCCCAGATAGGTCGGCTCCGGTTTCAGGATACTCGTCGCAAAATTCTTGTTACGAGCAAGGATCTCACGCAACTCACGGTATGCTTGTCCCACATAGGTATGATAGTCTGCGGCAACACCATACGCCTCCACGCTCAGGGCGTTGGCAACATGAAGCGCACGGTAGAGGTGGTATTCCTGCGTGACAATGATGATCTTGTCAGCGGCAAATACATCTCTTGCCCGGAAAATGCTTTCGTATGTAGAGTAGCCAGCGTGATCCATGAAGATATCCTCGGAGGGGATGCCTTCGTCCATGGCCTCCAACTTCATGGCCTTGACCTCGTTGTAGTCCTTCTGGCCGTGGTCGCCGCTCATGAGCAGTTTCGGAGCTGCACCGGACTGGTACAGTTCAATGCCTCTGCGAAGCCGATCCGCCAGCATATCGCTGGGGCGTCCGCTATCATGGACATAGCAGCCCAACACAAGGATGCAGTCAACATCCGTCAGTGTGGCAGCCTCTTCAGGGGAAAGGATTTGGTCTGCGGTGCTTTTCTTCACATGTCCATTGATGCCCAGGACGGTGACACCGCCGATTAGCGCAAGGCATAATAGTGCAATGAAAAGGCGCTTCCATATTCTCTTTTTCATATAGCACCTCACATATCTCGCTTTAGCGACGTTTCAGAATAATCCCTTGTTATACTTGATGATCGCATACAGGCTTAGGCCAAGCCCGACAATCACCGCAGGAATCAAAAGCGCTGCACCGATAATCGTATAGACTTCAATTTCCGTTAGGTAGGTAATCAGTGAGAACAGTCCAAAAACGATAATTGCGATGCCAATAATCAATGTCCCTAACCCCACTCTTTTACCGAAAGGCATTACATCATCCGGAGAAACCCGCTGACGATGATACCAATGAAGAGAGGAAATATTTCCCTTCATGTTGGATATGCCAAAAATACTGATGATAATGCCAAGGATAACAGGACCTATAACATCTCCCATTTATTTCGCCTCCTTACAACCGGCTTGCGAATCTACTTCCAAATCGTCCGGTGGTTTGTTCAATCGGATATCGCAGTATCTGCTGGAACACACAAATACCATTTGTCCATATATAGAACCACAATCCCCTCGTCCACCTTTGAGTATTTCATCTCCAGATCAGGGTCATAATACCCGGCTTCTGGTTTGCTTTCGATGTAAGGAACGGCGTGTTCAAGGAAAGTCATTGCTTCAATCTCTTCGGATTCATAGTAGATCGGATCGCCAATATAGTAAATTTCACCATCAATGGTGACTGCGGCCCGGTTGTTGTTATACGCAGAGCCTGTATCTATCTTGGCGTATTCGATTTTCCCATCGGCAGCATAATATACGATCACATTTGTGCTGTCATCAACCTCCCAGCGATCTCCCCAAAAGCCGGAGAGCATACTGTCAGGTTCGCCCCAGATTTCGCGCAGCTGACCACGGTCATAGCCGATAAGGTCGTTGTTATCAACTGTATAGGCTCCTTCTTCAAATGCAGCGACTACAGATTCCTTGGATGGAATATCGTACATACTCCTCGCGCCCAAATTGCCATGCCAATCTGTAAAAATAGCTGCGGCAAATACCAACAGTGGGAATGCCACCATAAAAACATAGCTCCGTGCAGACACCGCATAATCCCGTTTGCGCCATAGCCAGTCTGCTACAAAACCGATTATGCAACCAAGAGCAGGCCCGATGCAGAGCAACAGTAAGATGAGATAACCAAGCGTATCCCAGCCGCTGGCCGTAGCACAGCCTATGGCTGCTACCATTGCTACGATGGCGACAGCCAAAAGCGGGAGAAACTTCACCCATTTTTTCTTAACTGCCTTGCACAAAAGCATCTGTAGAAACAGGAACGGCACGGCTGGAAAATAGAACGCGCAAATCTCGATGGCACCGTAAATCTCAAAAGGTAACGCTGCCGCTCGAACAAAGAATAGGCTTATGCTGACTACAAGCGATACTGCAAAAAACACAGTCAGTATCCTGTTGGAATGATTTTTCATAGAAGCACCTCACTTATAGGTCTGTTTTCAAATCAAATCCACATCCACATCGTCCATCAGTTTCTCGCTGAACACAACGCGCCACTCCACATCGTCCACAATCGGCTCAAAACGCAGAGAAGAACAAGCTGCGTGGAGCTTCGGTGCGCTCTGTCCCATGATAACAGACGTGGGGCCGTCAGCACCGCCGATAACACCGATTACTGCCGCATTACAAAAAGCTACCGGTGCAAATTCGTCGGGGTCACGCTTTTTCTGCCTTGGACGGTCGCCCTCGGTACAGTCCTGAATCATAAAGCCCCGACCTGAAATGTCCGGCTCCAGAGAATAGCTCATCGCAAGGTAATGGCTGGGGTATTCCATATTGGGATCATGGAATGCACGCTCCGGCAACTCCTGTTGCTCCACCTCATGGACGGTCAACGTATATATCTTTCCAGTCATAGGATGAGTCAGGGAAATGCTTTCGCCCACTGTAGGAGTCTGAAAATGCTGTCCTGCGATATTCTCCCTCTGCCGCTCCATACGAACAGTGAGAGACTGAATATCCAGACCGTTTACTTCGCCCCAACGGTAGCTTGACCGCTGCATATACCAAGCAAGGCTAACATCCAGGCCATAGTGTTCCATAATCTGTATTGCTTCCGTCTCCCGGCGCAAGCCATCAGCCAAACAGCTTTCCGGAATCCACGGTAATCCGCAGCTGTGGTCACTTTGCAGCTTATACCCATTCAAAGTTACACGCCCCTTAAAGCTGGTGTGTAACGGATGCTCTCGCTCAATTTGTTCCTGTTGCTCTTTGGTATAGTGATTGTTACCTTCATTCAGCAAATCCCATTTATCAATAAATGCTTTTACCTGAACAGGATCAGCCTGTTTACAGTAGTCGATCACAAGGCCTTTATCACAGATATACACGGCAGGGATATACCACTTTTCTTCGCCCCAGCAAAAGGATTTTTGGATAGGGATTTCAATGCCTGCGTTGCCTTCATTTCTCCAAAAACCGCCGTCATAGGTAACTATCCATTCTTCTGCCCTAACAGGTGCCGCCGCATTCATATCCGGATCGTAGTATTCTTCCGTATAGGGAATCTGAGATAGGTCGAATTCAGCCTGCAGCTTCTTTACATAGGCAAAGGCGTCCTCTAACGGCACCAGCCTAAACTCTGTCCGAAGTACATCCAAAACAGACTGTTGCTCCTCTGTTGCAGGACAGTCGATCAGAAATGCCTTAAACTGCTCCTCATCCCAAGCGTAGCACTGCTCCAGTGCATCCATACTCCCACAGGAAAGCAACAGACGAAGAAGATCCTCGAAGCTGTGTGCAATGGGGTGAACACAATCCCCGAAGTTCATGGGACTGACCGCAAAAATCATCTCACCAAACTCCGGGATGGTGCAGTAGTGGATGCCATCCACACCGGCCCAGCCGATGATCGCGGCATCTCTGGGAGTGCAGTAGTAGGTAACATCGGTATCGCTCTGCTTCAAACCAATAGCAGAGTGCCTGATGTTCAGTTTCTTAAATTTCTGATAAGTGGTCATTGGTGGCCTCCTTGAGGTACTGCTTCAAAAGTTAAAATAAGGATGGTTTCGATATTCGGGTGGGAGTTCTTTCCCAAGACCGGTCCAACCAAGGTTTTTCACCAATACAGACTTCTGCTCTGGGAAAGCAAACTCATTCAGGTAGTCAATGAAATCCGCTTCGTTATAGCAGTAGACTCCCTTAATTCTATAACGCTTTGCGTGAGGACTTGTTTTCATCCACTTGTCGCAAAACTCGATACAATATTTCCTTAGATGGTTAGCCACATCATCGGGCACAGAATATACGACGCTGTCTCCATCGGCACTGATAATTGTTTCTTTCATACCAACATCTCCAATCTTAATTCGGGGTTGCTTTCAATTCGATCAGAATAACTTCCGGGCGGTTGTTGAAACGGAACGGCAGAATACTGTTTCCGATGCCTCGGCTGACGATCATATTCGTGTTACCCTCGGTGTATAAACCAGAATCATACTTCGGGAACAAGCCCTGATTGGGGGCCACCAGGCCGCCGACAAAAGGCAGTCGGAATTGCCCTCCATGGGCATGGCCGCTAAGAGCCAGATCCACGCCACAAGCCACATAGGTATCGAACAACTCCGGTCGGTGGGAGAGCAGAACAGCAAACCCATCGTCCTCAGTTGAAATTTCCGCCAGAGTGTTACTGACTACTGATGCGGAATCTCCGAACAGATAATCAGTATTAAAGCTGGGATCGTCCACGCCCAGGATGGTGATGGTCTCGCCGGATAGCTCGATCTCCCCCCGTTCATTTTCCAGCACCACGACCCCGGCAGCTTCCAGACCCGCTTTCAGCTCGGCACACTCAGAAACTCGTGCTTCGTGATTGCCGGTGACATATTAGCAGGGAGCGATTTTCATAGCTTTCTCCGCAAATGCCAGTGCAACCTCAATGTTGGTATTACGGGAGTCAATCAGATCCCCGGTGATGGCGATGATGTCTGGATCGGCCTCCCGGAGCACAGCAAGAAGCTTTTCGTTGCCATCGCCCATCTCAGCATTGTGCAGATCTGAAACATGGGCGATACGGTAGCCGTCAAATGCATCCGGCAGCTCTTTACTGCCAACCGTGTAAGTATTCAGTTCCAACGCTGTATTGCCCCATACTGTCCAAACGACGAGTGCCAGAAGGACAGCAGCAATAGCAAGTATAATTGTTCGTTTCTTCTTGCCAGTCATAGAAATCTCCGCATTATGTGTTCCGGCGCTCACTTTTCCGATACTCATTTAGGTTGTAGACACCGGAGGCAACCCAACCCAAAGCGATGATGATTAGAATGACACGCCAAACCGGAGCCACTTCAACGACAAAACAAAATGCATATAGGGCAATCAGGCTGAGCACCATACAGATAATTGTTGTGATAAGTTTTACTTTGTTACGCGTTTTCATATTTCTCCTTCAATCTGGGAATATCTTCTTTGTCGATCCATTCCTCAGAGTAGCCGCAGGCGCAGCAAACATACCGGTGGACAAGCACAGCGGAGAAATTGCTCCATCCGGTCTGAATGTTATTGCCGACACCGTATGCTCCGGCCTTGCCCGGAACTTTGATGATGTCTGTGCTGTTGCACTTGGGACAAATCTTCCTGTTCTTCATATCGTCGCTCCTTATCCCAATGTCAGTTCCTGGGGGAATGCTTCTTTTCTCATGACTCCCCACATCTTGTCAATGTAGGAAAGGGTGTAAAAGTTTTCGTAGTAGTGATAGTAGAATGCGCCCTTCAGCGTCATACTGTATACGCCATTCTCCTCAGTCACAAAGCCCATTAGCTTTGCCAGCTTCAGTTCCGCACCGTACATCTTCTTCAGCGGCACACCAAAGAACTTCTCAAAACCACCGGCAGCGACCTTGGTGCTGTATGCCGTCCAGAACAGGTAGTAGATCATTCTCTGGCGCAGCGTGAAGCGGAGGGTCAGAGAGGTAGGCAGCTTCTCTTCTGCAATTCGGTTACAGTATTCCTCCACGGAAAAGGTGTTGATTTTGAACTGATCTTTCAACAGAGTGGTTGCCGAGCAGCCGAAGCCGAGGAAGTTATCGCGGGTCATGGAGGAGTATCTGGCGTCGGCCTCGCTGGAAAAAGTCCAGATGGAGCTGCGGGTGTATCCCTGATCCATACAGTATCGGGTGATGGCATCCAGCAGCTCCCGCTTTTCCTTTTTGGGCATCGTGGTCACGGTACTGGGGGTAAAGGTAAAATCAATGAAGGGATAGATCGCCACATGGTTCGCGCCGCTCTGGAATGCGGCATCAACGTCGGCCTTCAGATCCTCAAAAGTCTGATTCGGCAGTGCAAAGATAAAATCCATGGAAACCGTCTCAAAGGGGACCTCGGACAGAGCCTGCTTCATGGCAGAAATATCAACGCTTGTTCTGCCAAGAACACTCTGGAACTTCGTCTGGAAGGACTGGATACCAATGCTGATTTTGGTGACTCCTGCAGTTTTCAGTGTCCGCAGGACATCCGGCGTGACATTATCGGGATGCAGCTCCACGCCAATGCCTTCGGTAATAACAAAGTGTTCCTTGATGGCACCGATGATCTCTCCCAGCCGGTCTGCCGCAAGGGCCGGTGTGCCGCCGCCAAAATACAGGCTGTTCGTTTCCTTTTTACCGCTCTGCTGACCGCCCACAGCGTGGATCTCCCGCAGCAGAGCATCTATGTATCGGTCGCACAGATCCTTGGAATATCTGACCTTGCAGTACGGACAGAAGTTGCAGATGCTCCTGCAAAAAGGGATATGCACATACAGGCCCAGATTGTCGCAGTCCTGGTAAGACAGAACATTGTCGTATTCATTTTTGAAGATGAAAGGCTTTGTCGAACGTGTCAGCCACATTCTGGTCAGCGATGTAATGATACTCATATGGCTCCTATATGTATCTCAGGTAGGTTGTCAGCATCTCAAGTATGATTTTAGGGTTACCCTTAAACAAAAGGGTGTACTCAGCAACGAAGAAATAGCCGCATTCGTCGCAGAGATTAGGTACATCGATACAGCGTCCACAGGTGGATACTTTTCCGTTTTCGATGACCACACATTGGTGGCAAGGCGTCGGGAAGCTGTTGTTGATCAGATAAGGGAAAGCGCTCCGCAGATTGAACACCGGCGCACCGGCCTTCATCATCCTTGTGATGACATCGCAGCAATGGGTTTTTTCCTCTCTGGAGAGAGCCAACTCTCTGGTGTCCGGATAGGGCGTGTGGAAATTAAAGGATACTGCCCGGACATTTTTGGTATCTCTGGCCGTAAGGCAAACATGCTCCACAGCATCCTTGTTGATCTGGTTGATGGCCATGTAGAAGCAGATGTTATCGGAGGTGGCATGTTTAATATTCTCCATGATGGTGTCGTAGGTATCGCCACGGACTGCATTATGACGCTCCCGGTCGCCGTCCAGACTGAGCAGAATCAAGTCCGCTTCCGGCAGATCAATCGGGAAGGTACCGTTGGTCACCACATTGACGATGAGAAAGCCCATCTCCTTTGCTTCTACCACCAGATCCCGCAGGGTGCGTTCTCCGTCCCTCCAGAGGAAGGTCTCACCGCCGCAGAAGAACAGGATGCGGATTCCCATGTCGTAGAGTTGCTGCATTTCTCTGCGGATCTGCTCATAGGGATGCACAACGGCGGTGATGTTATTGACGGAACAATGCTTACACTTCAAGTTGCATTTGTCTGTTACAATGACCGTTCCCAGGATAGGCTCCTTCTTGCGGAACAAAACAGTTTTGATACCGAAACCTGCAAAATGCAGAAAGGACGAAGGCTTCATAAGTGTACCTCACAAAATAGCATCGAAACAGACACTGGCAATCTCATCACGGAGTAGCTTGTCTCCAAATCGTGCATTCTCGTATAATGCGTACCATCCGGGGAAAAGCTGCATTTCCTTACTTTCTTCACAGTACAGCGACCAATCGCCATCCTTGTGGCTCACGAAATAATGCAGACCATCGTGGGACAGTTCCATCTCACGGCCTGTTTCCAGAGAGAGGAGCATCAGCCCATTATTGTAGCGGCGCTGCCATTCGTTCCAGAAAGCGGTGTATCCGTTCCGGTCAAATTCGTCATCCGGGATTTCTTTCGGAGTACAGGCATCATAGAAGCGTTTAACGCTCTTAGCGAAATCCAGCACCTCGTACTGGTATTCCCGAAGCGTCACGACCTCTTTCTGCCCGGTGGGGAGGATAAACCGGACGGAATTGCCCTCATGGATGGTAGACCAATCCGTTCCTGTATCGCATCCGCTGATAGCAACTTCAGTCAGGTCATCATTGGCAATAAGAGTATGCCCACAGCAGGGGATCATTTGAATATCATACTCTGCCATCAGCTTGTCGTTGGTGAGCGTTTTCAGCAGATACAGAGCAGTAGCGCTGACAGTACCCGTATCTTCAAGAACGGTATCGCCAAACTGTACCGTAACATGACCATGCAGGCAAAGATCCTGCGGGTCATCAGCTGCGCCACCGATCCACTCAAAGTTGTCGGCTTTTATTCTGAAAACACCCATGTTGATACCCCCTTAACCACAAAGCAGCGGCAACCGATTGCTGCCGCTGCTGTTGCAGCTTAATCGTACTATGGATTTCAAATCAGTTCATGTCGATTGTGTAAACGATAGATTTTTCAAAGAAATCTTAAAGAATACCCGTTACGCTGGGCCACTGCCAACAGGTACCGTTTTTGATACTTGAGCTGCACATAGCGCATGACCTTGTTGTAATAGACGGGATTGGCCGCGCCGCCAAGGATACCCACAAGCGGAAACCCTTGCACGAATTTCAGGAGCAGCATGTCTACCGCAAAAGCACTTCCTGTCTTCTGGATCTGGGCCTGCAGCTCATCCTCGCCAGTTTGCGGCATCTCCTCGATCATGCCATCCACCCGTGCATTCTTCACAGCAAAATCAGGGCCTTTGGTAAGAGCTGTTTCCATCATGCGAAGGATAAAAAGCCGCTCCTCTGGAGTATCATAGGCAAAGCCATAGCTCAGGGCGGTTTCATAAACACCTTTAAGCAACATACCGACAAACACCACGATATCCGGCAGGCCAATGCCCAGTGCCCCAAGGCCGATTCCTTCCACAGTTGTCAGGGCGGTGTTTGTCAGACCAGACCGACCGGCATTTCGCTTGACCTGTTTCAGTTCCTTTCGGCCACCCTTGACCTGGACGGCATAATCCTGAACGGAATGGGTCTCTTCAAGATTCTGACGGTTGTAGGTTTTTTCAATGACCCCGACGCCTTGAGTAAATACCACGGAAAACGCCTTGCTGAAAGCTGTCTCTAAACTGCGGTAAACCTTCTCTGGCACCTTCTTCTCCAGATCCGTTTTCCAGCGGGGTGCTGTCGTTTTCATGGCGCTCTGCTTCAGCTGCGTTTCCTTTTTCAGTACAGAGGCGTACTCCTTTTCCAGCGCAGCACGCTTCTTGTCTTTCTTTATGAAAATCGACATAGATGCTCCTTATAGGCTTAATTACTGGAAACAGAAACACTCACACCGCCCTTTGACTCTGTCACGGCGTCGATGGTCAGCACCACGGCCAGCGCAATGATCTCATCGGCCGGATCCGCGATGTCCAGCTCGTATGTATCGCCCCAGGTCATCCACTCTTTCCGGATGGTCACAATGGGACGGCCATTCTGGGTGATCTCGTAATCGTGGGCCATGAACTGACCGCTAATTTCCCAGCCCAGACCCTCAATGCTATATTTCGGAAAAAAGAAGGTAAATTCCTTTACGATTTCAGCTACTTGCGCATCGCCCACATAGACGAAGTACCTGGGCAAAAAGCTGAACAGCTTCTGTTGGATGAAAGCGACCTCATTGCCGCACATATCGTACACATGGAGCTTCTTACCCCAGGAGAAGATCTCGCCCTCTACAAAGTACCGATCTTCACCATTGACATCCTTGACGGTGAACTTATCACCCCAGGAAAACACCTTTTGTTTGATATAGAGTTTCATAGAGTCGCTCTCCTCTCTGGAAGTCCGTCAGGCTTCCCCTTTTGCATTTTTGCCCCGTACCGTTTTTGTCCAGAGCCAGGACAGGGTACTCAGCGTAACCGTTACTCCAATGTGCAGCAACATATTGGGGACCGTGAAGTTATAGCTGTTAGACACCTCTCCAAACTCCAGCAAATAACGCGCACCCATGCCAAGCAGGACAAGCAGCAGGTTCAGCGGAAGAATATGCTGAATACCATAGTGAGGCAGCATGGCCGCCTCTGCCGTCCCAAGAGAAGTGTATAATGACAGTCCAACGAACACAATGATAAGTGTCAGCGTGGGTGGCCATTCACGGGTCAGGTTATAAATTGGGAAATTACAAGCTCCCACCAGAACGAAAAATGCAAATGTTAACACGGCAACTAACCGACTATGCTTTTGATAGAACTTCATCGCTGTGTCTCCTTTTTAAGTAATGGGCACATTTTCAACTACCGCACCAGTTTCACCGAAGAACTCCTGTAACGATTCGGGCGAGCTGGTATCAAACCCATCATTGATGATAAAGGTTCCGGATGCAGACACGGTGTTATCCTCACCTTTTACGAAGGACACCGCCGCCGGGCAGGCGTTTTCATAGACGTACAGATAAATGGCGTCGCCATCTTCTTCGGTGCTGACGAAAGTCTTTCCTGCGGAGCAAACGGTCGTTGCCGCAAGGGTGGTCGCTCCGTTCTGTGCGTTGATCTGGGTAATCAGAGCGGCACCAAACGCCTTTTGACGCATGGCGATCTTCAGGTTCTCGGAAAGTCCCTCCAAGCCACTAAGCATATCCCATGCATCCATCGCTTCCTTTGCAATGGTGATTTTATAAACGGCAGTAGGGGCGCTGTGGTCACCCTTGCCAATGTCCTTTACAATCTCAGCCATCTCTTTGCTGGCAGTATAGAAATTGATGTATTCATCACTGTCAGCCATCTCGTCCATGGTGGCAATGACATCAAGCCCATGCTCCAACAGCGTTTTGCCGCTGGGTGTATTACTGTTTTGGCCTCCGCAGGCACACAGAGAAAGCACCAATGCAAAAGCCATGGTTAACGCAATCATACTTTTCTTCATGGTGTTTGTTCCTCCTTACACTTATTCGGCCCATTCTGAAGCTGTGTGCGTGTGCAGATTATGCAATTCCCTTGGTCACGGGAGCCAGCAGCACTTTGCCGGTGCCGCGGTAGACATTGACCAGGCCCTCACCGGAGGCAGCGGAGCCGATCAGGCTCTTGCCGGAACGCTCAACGGTAAAGTCCAGAGAACCACTCCAGGCGATGGCCATGTTGCCGTCCACCTTCAGAACATCGTTGTTCAGAGTGATCTCCACCAACTCCTCCTTGGGACAGGCGGATTCCAGACAGAGGATGCCGTTGCCCTGGATGCCCAGATTGAACAGACCCTCATTACCCAATGCAGCGGAGGACAGATTGGAGCGCATCACTGCCTTGTGCTTCAGGGTGGACTCACAGGCCAGGAACAGGCCGTCATCCAGAACGATGGAGCCGTTCCAGTCCGCCACATTGACCAGCAAAATATGCTTGTATGTAGGCTCCAGCACCAGAGTGCCGCTGCCGGTGTATTCGGGCTTGATGGCAGATTCTCCGGTCACGCTTCCCCGCAGGGCCTTGCCAAACAGATCGCCCACACCCTTGATGCCGGTGGTGGCATTGACATCGCCCACCGTCCACTGCATGGCACCGGCCTGCGTGGTAATGTTGGACTTGCTGACATCGCAGATGACCTGACGCTTACGGACATTCATCTCGTTGCAGTAATAGGCAATCATGGCGTCGCTGGGCATGACGCTCAGATCGCGCTGATACTCGATAACGGTAAAGGCTCCCAAGGTCTCCAGAGTCTTAATGTCATTGTTGTCGGTAAAATTCTTAATGCTATACATAGTCAGTTTCCTTTCCAAAATAGTTATATTATGTAGAGACAGGTATCACCAGTCCGAGTTGCTCTCCGGCAATGCGGGATCGGGGCTTACCGTAGTACCGGAAATATCACGATAGAACATATCCTCATAACCCTCGACTTTGCGGAAAGACGCAATACGATCCGTTTTGCCAACCCAAACAACATAGGTTTCTACAACTTGAACGCTCATACTGCATCTCTCCCGATTCTTACTTTATAGATCGCTCATCCGAGCCAGTGGCGATAGAATGCGATGGCTCCCAAAATCGCACCAACTGCCGCAGCAATCGCAGTGACCACAATCACAACTCGGTGCTCTTTCACATACTCTGCCAATGATTTTTTCGTTTGCATGGTGTACTCCTTTACTTCGCCACGGAAACTGCTTCTGCAACCCGAAGCATTGTTTCCTCATCTTCCGTTGCTTCCAGACAGAACGCAATACCGGCAGCCTCATCGGCCCAGACCAGTGAATGCTCATCGTCATCCGTGTTCAGATACAGGGTGGCATCCTGTCCCCAGACGGTGACAGCTTTGCTCTCGGCAAACTCGTCGATGTTGAACACTTCTTCGGCGCTCTTACCATCCTGCATCTCATAATCAAGGCGGATGTGGTCCTGCTCATTCAGGCAGGAAATCGTTCTGGAGTGGGAACCCCAGGCCAGCTCCCGTGCCCGGTAACCGTCAGGCAGCCAAGTCAAAGTATATTCTGTCAGCAGTTCCAACGCCTGACCTTTCTGGACACTCTCTGCCATGCGGATGGTTTCTTCCTTGCTCAGATTACCATTGATGTCGAAGAAGATCTGATTGGCTTCGTCGAACCAGATGATAAAGCAGGAATAGTCCTCACCGGGTTCCTCGTAGAAGTCCGCGTGCATCCCGTTGATCTGCATTTCGCTATGCACCAGTTCATCCCCTGTAGGGAACAGATGCACGGCAGTTCCGCTGTGCATATAGGTATAGGAGAATACAGCAAAGTCATCGTCCGGCGAGGTGTAAATCACATGGCCGGAAGTTTTCGATGCATCCGTTTCAATGGCTTCCACACCATCCGGCAACCAGGTACAGAGATAGTCAGTGATCTCCGATTCAGGAACTTCACCCACATAGGTATAAACGGCCGATTTGCCTGTAAACTCACGGAACCAACTGACAAATGCTGCCCGGGCCTCCGCATCAACACCAAGCCATGTGCCGGAGCCGATGAGAACCGCCAGAAACACTGCAGCCACCCTCTGCAAAGGAGTGCGGCGCTTTCTGCGCTGACCCGTTTCCTGCTTCTTCAAGGTTTCAAGGGATGCCATAAACTCGTCGGAAAACTGATGATCGGGAAGCTCATCCTCATTGGGCAGGGTATCCTGCCAGATATCACGGGCTTCAGCGGCATGTTGATAGAGTAATTCATCTGTGATTTTCATGTCTCTCAAGCCTCCTGTCCATTCAGAATTGATTCCAGCTTTTTCTTGGCACGCTGAATTGTTTTCTTGACATTTGCCTCTGTCATAGAGCACATGACTGCGATTTCCCGCTCTGAATACCCGTTATCATACTTGAGGAACAGCAACTCACGATACCGTGTCGGAAGCGTAGCCATTGCCTTTGCCAGATCCGTTCGCTGAACAGCAGCGTCAGCTTCCGAAACGGAGGGAACATTGATATATTCCTCCTCGAAAGGCACAACTGCGTTTCTCTGCTTTGCCCGGTACAAGTCGATAGCTTTCCGTTCAACTATAGTAACGATGAAACTTCTCGATTGGGGACACTTGATTTCAGAAAATTTTCCAAGATTCTGATAAATCGAAAAAAGTGCCTGCTGTACCGCATCTTCAGCGTCGTGGTCATTGTTCAGAATCTTATTTGCCACGTGGAACATCAGGTTTCCGTATGTATGGAAGATCTGTTCCATTTTCAGTCGTTCGTCTGCTGTCTCCAGCATTTGCGTAAATACAAGCATACATTGATCCCCTCCCCGGGATCACACAACAATAAGGCGTTTAGGAATAGGAGGGATCAAATGCGGCATAGCCGGTGCCGGAGATCTCTCGATAGAATGCAGCGTTTGCCGCCTGCTTATAGGGGCGCAGCCACAGATTGCCGATACCCAGCGTCAGAGAGCTGAGGATATCCCAGCCGATGAAGCTGAAGTGCAGGCAGAACAGGCGCCAGCGGTTGCCGGACATCATTTCCTTGGACTGTGCAATGGCCTCGCTGGCCGTGAGGTCCGGATGCTCCGCCAGGATGAACTCCGTCATGGCGTAGCTGTAGGTGGCGATGATGCCGGGGATGATGAGGAGCAGTGACCAAAGCAGGACACACACGCTCTGGAGCAGCTTTGCGACAGCGGCAGTCTTCCAATAGGAGAAGAAGCCGAACAGGGTCTCAAAAGCAGGCTCGCCACGATCCACCAAATCCAGATTGAAGCGGGCATAGCCAATGCTGATAATGCTGCCCAGCACAAAATAGACAACAGCCATCACAATAGCGGCAATGGTGATATAGATGGCGCTGCCAACGAGAAATGCCCCGATGTCGGAGTTCAATCCGCCGCCGGTGGAGAAAATAGTCTGTCCGGCAAACTGAAAATTAGCGTGGGCACCAGAGGCATCAATGTTCAGCTTCAATTCCGGGCCACCGGAACCGGCACCGCCCAGGAGCGTAGCTACAAGGCCCACCAGAACAGCGATCATCCACTTGCCGCTCAATGCTTCACGGGCTATTCTTCTAAAATCGGCTGCGTACTTCATGGCAGTCTCCCTTCTTAAAATTTTGCATGGTTATTGAATGCGATAGCCCGAGGTGCCTTTCCTGAACGCATAGGTGATTTTTTCCTCCCGTGTAGGGAACACCTTTGCTTCAAAGCCCTCGGCTTTTTTGAATGAGATGATCCGATTGGTGTGGTCGATCCACAACACACAGTCGGATCGCGTCTGTGGTTTTTCGCTCATGTGGACACCACCAATTCAGATCTTGGCGTCCCGCACAAGGGTATCCAGTTTGCTTTCCAACTGGTTCTGCTCCTGCTCCACGGAACGCTGCATACCGTTCAGACGGGAGAGGACATTTTCAATTTGGCGTTTGGTGGAATGTACCTGCTCCTGAGACTGGTTGATCCTATCCAACACTGCCCAGTCAGCAAACAGGCCATCAAAGAAGTAATCGGCAAACCGCAGGAAGCCGTCCACATTGACCTGCATATCGGCACTGATTCTCACGTCGGCCAGTTCCGTCTTAAAACGACGCAGCTGGGACTGCAGGTGCTCGATGTTACCTTGTGCCTCATCCAGATGGCTGTGCTTGGCAAGGTCGGAGATCAGGCCACCGCCAAAGAGATCCCATGTACCCCAGCCTTCGGCACTATCCAGACTGGACAGAACATGATTGGCGGTGCTCAGTGCACTGTTGCCGGCAGATACGGCCTCACGCAGCTCGCGCTTCTGACTTTCCAGAAATGCAAGGCGCTCCTCCAGCTTCAAAATTTCCTCTGCGGCAGGACCGCCAGCGGCCTTCACCGCTCCGGCCTTCTCCTGCAATACGGCATCATACTGGCGCTCGCAGTCACGCAGGCTGGACAGTTCAGCCTCATATCGGGCCAACTCATCCTCCACGGCAGTCAGCTCACGGGCAGCGGCGTCATACTTGACTCTGGCAGCATAGGCTTCCTCACGCTCCTTGTTCAGCTGCTCGTCCATCTTGCCGATGACATTATAGAAAAACGCTGCAAGGCTGCGGCCCTCCAGCTTATCTACGTCTGCCTGTTCCTGCATTTTGATGGCTTCCAGCTCTCGAACACGGGTGGAGAGCGTACTGCGCTGTGTGCGCAATTCGGAAACCTGCGCTTCCAACTGCCGCTTCCGGGCGATCTGTTCCTGAAGCTTCTGCAATTGTTCATCATAGAATTTCATTGATACTTCACGCTCCTTTCCGCAAATGAATATGAGACCCCACATCATCGTGAGGTCTCATGAGTTTCATTTTGACCGCTCACTTTGATCTGGCCGGCTCTTGGTCATGTACCCCTCAATGCCGATCCATGCGGCATATCCGGGATTCTCCGCCATCTTTTCCATCAGGCGGATGGTCATGATTCTCAGCTTCGGATTCATGTGGGACACCTCGCTTTGCTGTGGTTTGATTTGCTGTTTCCTATGATACAGTTATTGTACGACAGGTCAGCCTGGGAATAAATCACAGCATCAGCAAAATAAGGTGCTCTATTTCCACTGCGTTGGAAAAATACCCGAAACTCAGGTCGCCTTCTCAGACCGGCGCTTTTTGTAAGCGTTGTATTGTTCCTCATCAATCACTCCGGTAGCCATCATGCGCTCCGACCACAGCTGCAGCGTCTCAACGGTGATAGAGATCCGCTCCAGCTCCTCCTGAATGAAGATGAAGTCCTCCAGCTCATCTCCGGAGATCTTGCCGTCTGCCGTAATTTCGATCAGACGGTCTTTCTGCTTGCTCACCGAGTTCAGCGAGGCCAGCATTTCCAGAACGATCTGGGAAAGGTCTTTGACCTTGATCTCCGGCACATACTCCTGGCCGATGGGGCACTGGTTTGCACAGTAGTAGTTGCAAAGGCTGGGCTGCATATACTTATCCGACATGACCAGCACTTCGTCCGGATGGGGCAAAGACCGCTCGTTCTCGATCTTCTCAATGCGCTCCGGAGGAATCGACTCCAACAGCTCACTGGCTGCCTCACGTGAGAGCTTCAGTCCCTCTCTTGTAATCTGATAGATATTCTTATTTTCTTTGGTGGATACTCTTGCCATATTCTGTGCCCTCACTGCTTGAATGAAATCTCGAATACAATCATTTCACCGCTTCAACCGAAGCTCGTTTACATACTGTTGAAGCCGCTCGGGCTCCAGATTCTTAATCAGAGTTCTCGCATTTCTGGTGCGGGTTATGTAGTATTCCTGCCCGGTTTTGAGGTAGCCCATCAGTTGCTCATAAGGGTCATACCCAGCCTCTTTAATTGCGGATACGATCTCCGAAATGGTTTCGTGAAACACCTGTTCATCCATGGGCAAAGCCTCCTTCGTGCAAAAGTCGAAATCTATCACATTATAGCATGAGGCACAAAGAAAATGAATACATTTTCACGAATACAACAAAGAGGCCACGTTGGATTGCAACGCCGCTGCAATCCAAACACAGTCTACGTGTCCTAATATCGCCCACTTCATCGTAATAGTATGAGAGGGCATTATTCAGTCGATGAAGGTCAGCCCCTCCATCTGGCCCAGGACTTCAAGCGTCAGATCGTCGACCTCTTCATTCCAATAAACCTTGACCGCATAATCTCTGATTGTATACTCAGCACCTTCCACAACAGCATATGCCTTGATGTCCTCCAAATCAAAGAGATCAAGCAGGGCAAATCCCTCAGACGCTGCTGGGGCAAGAATGGCACGACAGGCTCGGCAAAAATGCTCCATGTTCATTGGCTCCAGTTCTTTGGGGATCTCAACCCTGCTGGTATGAGAACAGGTATCCTTTCTACCTGTCAGCCCGGCATAGCGCGCAAAAGAGAACGTGCCTGTTTGTTGGATGGGGTTAATATCCAATACACTGCCCGGTAAATCAGGGTCGTAAATCTGCATCTCGCCAATTTCTCCGGTGGACAGATTGACCAGCACCGGCGCATGGTAGTGCCTGCCTTCTCCATTCTCACAGACCACGCAGCATTCAGGAAGTTTCGCTGCGACAGCCTCTCGCCAAAAGTTCGTTTCCTCATTCGCCTTGCTCCACGCCACGCTATATCCAAATGCAGAAGAAAGTGTGAGCAGCGCAACAGCAGAAAACATCAGCACCGCTAATGCCTTTTTCCCGTGTTTGATGAACGATACGCCATACTTATATGCCAGTCTATCGATTTTCTTCATTTTCAGCTCCAATCTTTTTACAGCTCCGCTAGGTTGATGACACGAACATGGCTCTTTCTGGCATAATCAACTGTGTATGCTGTACCTCCAGTGCTTTTGGTCATGTAGCTTACGCACACACTGCTGTTATCCACCAGATGCCGGTTGCGCTTGTGCATACACCCGCTGGTGTACTCAATGGATGTGTATTTGACCTTATCCGCCTTGCGCTTTATTTCCTCATAGACCGCTCGATCTTCTTCACTCCACCGGTCTGCCTGGGATTGGCAGGGCAGCACTAAAATCAGCTTGATTTCCGGGTGCTTCAATTTCAGGCTCAAAACCGTTTGTGCCGCCATTGTATCAAACCCCAACGCACCGCCTGCGCCAAAATAGATCACACCTTGCTCAATTAACTTCTCAAGCTCTTGCTTCAGCACTTTTGCAATATGGTACCGTCGCAAAAATGGGATTTCTCTGTGCCCGGTAAAACAGCATGTTCTTGCCCGCAAATCCTTTACTGCACTCCCTTGTTCCATATTCATCCCCTTAATTTCGTCCAAACTATTGAGCATCAGCTCTATAAATTATAATTCTGCTCAAAATATTAGTCAATCGCTCAACAGAGCAGACAGAAAGAAACTGAGCAAAATACTATAATGGAAACAAATTATGGGACAAGGAGAATACCAACATGAGCAAAGAGGTCGAATTCAAAAATCGGGATAGATTTATTGAGCTTGGCCTTACCATAGCATCCATTCGCAAGATGCGTGGTATGTCTCAGGAGGAGCTGGCATTGAAGGCACATATGAGCCGATCCCATCTCAGTTCCATTGAGGCTCCAAACATTGTGCGGCCTTTCTCTCTGGAAGTGCTGTATAACATCGCAGATGCGCTTGATGTTGAACCTTCGGAGTTACTCAGCGCGAAGCTGCCGCCGAGTAAATGAACTATGACCACTGACAGGAGCTGCCACGAATAGGCGGCTCCTTTTTATTTGTCACCGTTATGGTTGGCTCTTTCACTTACCAGCCCTGTTCCATAAAAAAATAATAATTTGATATCACTTACCTGTCAAGTGACAGTATATCTTAAAATCAAAATGCCATACCATAATGGTGAAGAATAAATTGGAGGTGCGGTATGGCAACCAATAAACGTGTTTTCACGCTGCGTTTGGAAGATGATGTATTCGACAAAATCGGTATTCTCGCAACAAGTGAGCATCGATCCATAACCAATTATATTGAATATGTTCTGCTGAAACATATTACCGAGGTCGAACAGGAAAAGGGAAAGATCGGCCTGAATAAAGAAGACGAGTAAGAAACGCTGGGAACCTTGAAGTATCCCAGCGTTTCCTTGAGATATTCATAGTCAATTTCGAGGCATAACGACATTGTCCGTTATGTCTCTTTTTCATCCCCGCTGGAACGCATTCAATGTGCTGGCAATAGCCGATAATCCGTCTTTCCCAAACAGCTTTTCCAATTCAGTCGGTACTTCAGGTATCAGCTCAGGCTCGCTAACCCTAACAGTTTCCTCCTTTTGGGGCAAGGTCTGTGTCTCACTGCCTTGGCGCTTTAGTATATCCATCACCAGCTGCTCCAACAGTTTACGGTCAATCGGCTGCGGTTCCGGAATTTCCGATGTCTCCGGGCAGTGGATATAGTGCAGGACTGCGTTGGTGATAAACTGCGCCTTGTGGCGTCCTTGCTGTTCCAGCAGTTCTGACACCGATAACTGCTTTGGGTCTCCGGGATTAAACTGTATGGTGAACCGGCCGGGATTTTTCTTCGCGGCCATAATCGTCACCTACCATTCTGGGACAGCTTATAAAGCACCTCATAACCTCTGGCATTGGCACGAATGTCCTCAACGAACAGAGGGTTGGATACCTTGCCGGATTTCTGGATCTGCTTACGAAGCAGGATGGAACCGCCGCCCACAAAGATGACCGGGCCGGATTTGAGTTCCAGCTGTCGCTCACGCAGCGCACTCAAAAGGTCTGCGATAAACTCCTGCGCCAGCCGATCCACAACGGTGGCCACACCAAACGGCACCTGCACCTCAGTTCCCAACAGGATGGCGTCGATCTCCCGCTCCGTCAGCAGAATGTCCTGTTCCGCACGCACCTTGGATTCAATGCGGTTATAAAGACGAATCACGCCGTTCTCCAGAGAATCGCAGACGGACAAATCGCCCTCGCCATACTTGATCTGCAAGTAATCTGCCGTCATGCCGCCAATGTCCAGCACCAATGCTTTCGGAATCGTGCTGAGCGTCTGGAACATGGTCAGCGCTGCCGCATAGGACTGCGGATAGCAACCCACATTGTCAATGAGGATGGAATAGGTCTTTCCCCGATAGGAAAAGTTCACGGTTCCCCGGTCCAGGAAGTACCGGATGAAGCTCTGGTAGTGGGTACCATAGTATGCGGGGGGCAGGCCAACAGCAAGCTGTACCCGCATAACGCCAGGATGGAAGAACCCCTGTTCCTCAATTTCTCTCGCAATGGCGAACAGAGTCAGGATGAAGAACCGCTCGTCCTCTGTTTTGTCCTTCCGATAGGGGATGCGCTGATCCGTCACCTGATAGTATTTCCCCTTATACATCAGGACGTCCTTACCGAAGGGCTGGGTATCACTCTCCAAAAGGCCGGAAGTGAACGGCTCGCAGTTGATGGTTTTGATCTGTTTGTTTCCGTGGTCGATTGCAATTAACATAGCTTTACGCCTCCTTATACTCCTCTTATACGGATGCAATGCGTATTATTCAACGCGTTAAAAAGGCGGCCCACCTTTTTAGGTGAACCGCCTTTTCGTCCTCAGTTATACTGTTGCTCCAACTCTCCATTCTGCATGACCCAATGCAGAGGGCCACACCGGAAACGGATGTAGTTCCAGTCCGTGCTTTCATAGTAAGCCGGCTCCTGGATATGAACTTGCGCCTTCTCGAAACACCATTCCCGGCAGACGATTTCCATGGCCCGCTCGACAGTGATCTCCTTATCACAGTTGTTCACTGCCCAGCGTTTGGCTCCAACCTGCACATAGACCAGTGCTTCAGGATTCGACATACACCAAAGATGCCGGGCATAATTGAATAGCTCTCTGGGGGTGATGATCCCGGAGCGTGCCCACACGGCCAGCTTCGGGTAAATCACCTTGGCTGCATCTGCGTACTTCTCGCCAGCCTCGGCCGCAAACTCATCCTCGTTCAGAATCTTGTTGTGTCGAACAAGGATCTCCCGCAGATAGGCAGCTTGTCGCTGACCCTCATCGGCGTATTTCCAGCCTCTGTCCTGCACAAACAGGAGATAGGGATATTCCGGATCATCCTGCTCAGAGCCGGGCTTGATCGGTTTCGTTGCCTCATTCGTCATTGTCTTCATCATCCTCCTTGGGCGACCAATGATATTTGCAATCCGGGTTTTCACAGCGGCCATTCCAAAGCGTGGCGCCGCATTCCGGACAAGGCTCCGCATAATACGGGCCACCTCCGATATAGCTCATTTACAGTTCCTCCTCTTCAATGTCATTGTCCATGATCTCCGGGTTTTCGCTCATGTAACGGCATGTGGGCAGTTTCTTCTTCATGAAATCACTTCCACACCGCTTACATGCATCATTCCAGCAGTCACGGCACAAGGGATCCATTTCTTCTTTACTCATCATGGCTATCTTCCTCAACCACCGGTTTAGGTTTCAAATACTGGTATTTGCAGTCCGGGTAGGTGCCTCGCTTGCAGCCCAAACAGTTTGTCTGGGAGCAATATTCTTCCATGCAATTACGGCAGGTGGTCGTGCCAATATAGTAGCCCACTGCAACCATGTGCCCGCTCATATCAACGATCAAGGGCTTGCCGCATACATCGCAGTTCATAGGCTCCCATTTCACCGGAACGGCCTTGTCCCACTCGATCCGCTCACCGCATCCGGGACAGAAATTGTCCGGCAGCATCTTATAGAAGTTGTTTTGGGGAACCAGTTTTCGGCCACAATTGGAACACCAGTGCCGCGGCATAATGTTGGGAGCATCCTGTGTGATTGTCGGGATCATTCGTCCTCATCCTCCTTCTCCAGCAGATTGTCAAACAGGCGATCGATCTCGTCGTCGTCAAAAGCGTCAATAATGCCATAGGCCCGACATACTTCCAGAATATCCTTGAACATCGCCTTGCCGGCACGCACTTCAAAGTCGCTCAGCGGCGTTTCATCACGCAGAGCTTCCAGACAGTCTTCCATATCGCTTCTGGTATTGGTAAAGCGGCAGTAACTCATATTCGACATATCAGAAATCCTTTCTGTTAAAACTGGGGAGAGGGCCATCGTGACCCTCTCCCAATTCATATACTTATTCGCCGATCATGCGGAAGAACTCCGCAGGAGTCAGCACGGTAATGCCCAGAGACTGAGCCTTTTCCAGCTTGCTTCCCGCATTCTCTCCGCAGATCAGGTAATCGGTCTTGCTGCTCACGGAGCTCCCTGCACGGGCGCCCAGAGCCTCAATTTTGGCGTTGATACCGGTTCTGCTGTACGGCTCCACTTTTCCGGTGACCACGACGGTCTTACCCATGAAGGGGTTGCCGGGAACAGGGATCGGCACCGGTGCAGCAGGCGGCGCAATCGTCACGAAGTTGCGAAGCTCCGCCCAAGTGTACCAGTTTTCCTCACTCTGGAACCAAGCGTGAATGTTCTTATGAAGCGTTTCTCCAAAGTCCGGCAGCTGCGTGAAATCAAACTGCTGGAAAATGGCATCCTCAAATGCTTCTAGACTTGCATTGAACTGTCGGCTCAGGGTGCGGCTTGCGGTATTGCCCACCATCGGGATGTCCATGGCAATCATATACCGCTCGAAGGTGGTATCCCGACTGCGCTGGATCGCGTCCCAAAGGCGCTGCCAGGATCGCTCACCATAACCGTCCATCTTGATGATCTCGTCCTTGTGTCGGTCCAACTGGTAGATGTCCATAAAGCTGTGGAGGAATCCACGGCCAATGAGCTTCTCCAGCGTTCCTTCAGACAGGCCCTCAATGTTCATGGCCTTTTCGCCAACAAAGTGGACGAACTGACGCAGCCGCCGGGTCTCGCAGGCGGGATTATCGCAGAACAGAGTCTTTGGGACCTTGTCCTTGCCATCTTCCTTCGAGGCCGTTTCATGGATGCGCGTCGGCTCCCCGCAGCAGGGACACTTGGCCGGGATCACACTCTGCAAATCGAAAGCTCCACGGTCAAGATTCTCCTCCACATGGGGGATAATCATATTCCGCTTGGAAACAATGATCCGATCACCGTGCTTCAGCTCCAGCGCCTCGATGAAGGACAGATTATGCAGGCTCGCCCGGGAAACCGAGCAGCCGTCAATCTCCACCGTATCAAAGATGGCAACGGGAGAGATCTCACCGGTGCGTGTGGGTGTCCATTCAATGGTCTGCAGCTTGGTTTTGAAGAGGTCATCTTCAAACTTGAATGCAAGTCCATCTTTGTAATGATGTCCTGTGCGGCCACAGTTCTTGGAATAGGCCACGTCGTTGTAGGTCATTACGATGCCGTCAATGGGGACATCATATTTCTTTGCGTGATCCTGCAGCATCTTGATTCCCATATCCAACTCATCCAGCTTCATCTTACGATTGCTTTTGAGGTAGTGACATACAGTAAAACCGAGGCTCCACAGCTGCATAAGGTGTTCACTCTTGAGGGCGAGGTTATCAAAACCCTCCAGAACACTGAATGCCATGAAGTTGATCCTGCGCTCTTTGCAGACTTTGGCATCCAGTAGGCGGACAGAGCCGGCCGCCAGATTGCGGCCATTCTTATACGGCTTGCCATTACTGTCCACCAGCGTTGCCTGCAATACGGCAAAATCACTGGGTCGAATGAACGCCTCGCCAGTCACCACCAGCCGTCCCTTAAAGGGGATGTGAGAAGGGATTCCTGTAATTCCTGTCACATTATGGGTGACGATTTCACCCTCATTACCATCGCCACGGGTGGAGGCCTCCTGCAGGACGCCGTTTTCATAGGTCAGCTTGATGGTCAGGCCGTCCAATTTGAGCATCAGCAGCACGCCCTGTTCACCCATGAATGCCAGCAGTTTTTCGCTGCTCTTCGTCTTATCAAGGGAAAGAAGCGGGATGGCGTGCGTCGTTTTCTCCAGCTTACTCACGGCAGGATAGCCAACCGTCTGCGTGGGCGAGTTGCCCATCCGGATACCGGTCTCTTTTTCCAATGCGGCCAATTCATCGAACAGGCGGTCATACACCTGGTCTTCGACCGTGGGGGCATTGAGGTTGTAATACTCATGGCGATACCGGTTCAGCACCGTGGTCAAGTGCTGTATGCGCTGGTAGGCAGTCATATTCTGTTCCATTACGCCACCTCCTCGGGGAGCAGGCGGAAGGACATGATCAGATTCTCATGCACATGCTCCTTGTTCTTGAAATATACAGAGCAAATACCGTCCTGAAACGCCCAGTCTGCGGCCTTTTCCCACCAGAGGACAACGCCCTTTCCGCCGTTTGCCTGACTGTTCTTATGCTCCGGTTGACCATCCACCACGCTGTGGAAGCTGACGGTATTCACGGCAACGACCTTGCGTACCTCACCGACACATTCTTTTTTCCAATGGTCGATGATTTCAAAGCGGGGCTTATTCTGAAACTCGCGTTTCAACTGGTTCAGATTCTCAATCATGCTGCCACTTCCCTTCTTTCGCAGACGGTGCCTACCTGTACCATCTTGGTTTTCATCTCACGGTATTTCCCAAAGTTGAGCTCATGGACAATGCGGGAAACTCCTGCGTCATCGTCCCATTGCGTATGCAGACTGGCTCGTTCCGGCCCGCAGCCGACATGAACGGTCACGATTCCGCCGTGTATCTGCATCAGCACCTCCGGGCGCTGAGCGCAGACAATGGCAAGGTTGCCAAGCTGTTTCATTGCTTCACACCTCCCGTCGGCGCCGCGCCGTATCTCTTGTAGATTTCCCGTACTTTGGACATGGCGCACAGAATGCCGTTGTTATAACCTTCCTCACGATTACTGAGTTGGGTGTGCTTGTTGAGCTTCTTGCGGAGTCCTTCCTGGATCAGCTGATATTCATGTTCTGTCATACAAAAATTCTCCTTTATCGTGGCCTGGTGCATCCGCTCGGACGCACCAGGCTCTTTTCATTTACGCGGCCACATTTTCCATGAGGTCGGCAGTCAGCACTTCCACCAGCAGGCGTCCGGCCAGATGTCCGGTATGGATCTTCACCTGGTCGTTGCGCAGCTGGATGAACTCCTGCTCACGGAGCACACGGCTTTTCTTGGCCTTCTTGCGGTCATCTTCGGTCAGGCGCTTGGTCACTTCAGCCTGCCATTCACAAAGGAACGCTCTGGCCTTATCAATATCCTTGTTCTGACGGTCATAGTAGGTACGAATCTGACGCACGGTGCCGCCGGGCTCGATCTCCATGGTGTAGTAGGCCTGCTCCGGCTCATCCGCTTTACGCAGGAACAGAAGATAGCTCTCATGCCGCTCAATGCGCTCCCAGTAGCGGTCGCTGTTGGCAATGCAGTGGTGAAGGTTATTGCCCTCCACAATAATCTCCTCAATATTGGAGGGAGCTTTGATCACATAGTCTTTACCGGCATATTCGTACTTTCTGGCAAGGGACTTACAGATCATCTCCACATGGGGGAATTTCTGCAAAACCTCACCAGCCTGTATCGCAATATCCTTGCTGATACTGCGGGCTGCCAACTCGTCATGCCGCAGCTTCAGCTTGGTGGGGCGGTACACGATCTCGTCCGATGTGTCCATAGCAAACCGGGCGGCCATGGAGAGGTAGTCCGCCCATGTCGTGATGACCTCACGGCACTCCATATGCTCTTTGCTCATGTTGCGGCGCAGGTAGTTGTAGATCTGTACCATACTCATGCGGTCAGCAATAAACTTGAAGTCACCACTCTTGAGCTTGTGTTCACAGAACCAGGTGATCACCTTATCGGGGATCTCCTTATCTGTGGACTTCTCATATTGGAGCCAATTCAGAAACTCTAAGCCGCCATTGTTTTCACGCAGGCGTTTGAGTTCCTGTGCATCAATGCCCAGGATTTTTGTCATGCTGGTGCCGTCGCGGAGACGAAGCTTCTCCCGAAAATCATAGGACGACGGGTTCAGGCATTCATCTGTCAGTCTGGGCAGGCCAGCTTTCGAGAACATCTCCAACTGCGGCAGCCCTTTGAGCACAATGAAGTATCGTTCAGGGTCAACTGTAACCTTGCGCTTCAGGTACTCCATGAACCCCGTTCTGCTGAGTCCACGGCGCATCAGGTCGGGCAAAGTCTTGCCATAGACACGGCCATTGTAGTCGTGATAGTAATAGGCCGTGGAACTCATGTGTCCGCCCTTGATCCACCGGGCCGTCGTCTGACGGTAGACATCCCAGTAGTAGGCACGAAGCGGATAACCGTAGCGGTCATAGATCACACGGCGAATTTCAAAGGCGCACTGACTGGGATTCTTATAGTCGCCCTTTCGATAGCGTCTGCTGGCGTTGAACAGCCGAAGCATCATACCATCCTTGCACCGCTGCATCAGATAAACAAAATGATCTTTGGTATCAATCGTGCCGGCCTTACCCATAGACTTGAATATGATCTTATGCCGGCAGCAGGGACAGCGCCCCTCCTTGTTGTGCTTGGGCGCCCTGATGGGGACATCCTTTTCACAGTAGGAGCAGTATCCCGTCTTTGCACCCTTTTTGCTGTACTGGTAGAAGATGAAGTGCTCCGGGATGCCGACCTTACCAACCCACTTGTCCCAGTCTTTGGGCTTTGCAGGAGTCTGGGAGAGGTCTGCGTCCCACGGGTCTGTCTCACGGCGATGGCGAACTTTCAGCTCATCGGCACGAACGCCCTGTTGGTATTTCAGGATGCCCCAGTAGTCACCGGTCTGAGTTCCGAGATAGTTCAGCACTGTTTTGGCATCCTTTTCCGAGATCCAACGGGCAGTACGCACGTTATAGGACTCTTCCCAAAAGAGACGATCCAGCTTTGCAGTCAGCCAACGTTTTTTCTCATAGTCATAGGTAATCCAGCTATCCGCTTTCTTATCCATGAACACGGTATACGCAGGCAGCCGACTGCCCAGCCGCATACTCTTCGGGAGATAGAGTCCAACGAGCAAAATGTCCTCACGGACAGCACCGCGCATGAACAGGTCGTATTTGCTCTCCTCCCGGGTATAGTTTCCGTTCCAATATTTGTAGGTTGTCTTCTTGGGAATATCCTCTGCGGCCATACGCATCATGGCAGGCGTCGCTTTGAGGATAGGAAGTGTAAGCAGGTCATTCTTTTTCATGTCAAAATCACCTCTCTTTCGGAGAAGTCAATGTCGTACCACTTTCCGGGCAGCACCTTGATACCATCCACTTGGGTCAGCCCAACCTGAATGATTTTCCCAGTACGCGGATCTTCTTTGGCAAGTGCAAGGACATCGCCCATTTGCCCACTGGCTTTTGGGTCGATGCCACGCACAACGGCATAACCACAACTTGCTTCTCCGGTTTCTTCGTTGACTTTGCTGTTCCACTTCCGTTTCGGATGATCCACCATGTATGCCAGCGCATGGAGAAAGAACTCTGTGCGGCTGAGCTTACGCAGGATCGTCAGCTCCGTGCAGGAAATCTTGGAATCGTGTTCATCCTCATCCACATCACCACCGGCATTGACCAGATAGTATTCCGAACGCTCCATATTGGAGTAGTAGGTCAGGCAGTCCAACGGATCTTCCGCACAATGGAAGCCGTTGGCTCTGCAATTAGCCTTATCGGTAATATTCAGCCCCATCACAAAATGGTATCCTCGGCAAATCAAGCCGGGTTCAAATCCTTTATAGGCAATCATCATGCACTTGCCCCCAACATTCCGAAATCACCCAGCGTCATTTGACCTACATCAGCCGTTTTGGGCTGCTCGGGTTTCTTGTCCACAGGCTTTTTCTCCGCAGTTGGCTTTGCAGCATCTTTCTTGCCTTTACCCTTGGCAGCAGTTTTGGAAGGTGTCTTGCTCTTGCCGACGTAGGGCTTGGGCACAAACTTTTCTTCCTCTTCCTGATCCTCCTTGGCGTTGGGGTCGTTGAAGTAGTCTTCCGCCCACTGATAGCAGAGATCGTCCGGTACGTCACAGCCATAGATACCGTTGCGGTCAGGCTTAATGCCGTTGTCCTTCATTTCCTGCTCGACAAACTCCTGTGCTTTCCGGTTGATGTACCAGATGCAGTGAATCATGGTCTTCCGAGGGTGCATGACCCGTTCAGCAAAGGCGCGGTCAGACAGGCACAGCGTCTGAATATGCTCGGAAATACATTCCTTCATATTGCGTCGGGTCAATCGCTCTGTGTCTGTGCTGATGCGCTTCATGGATTCCGCCATCAGTTCCTGTTCTGTCATGGATGCGATTCGTGCAAGCTGGGCCTGCTCGGCATCCTTTTTGGCCTTCTGCCGGGCTTCGAATTCTGCTTTGCGCTTGGCTTCCGCCTCTTCATGGGCGAGCCGTTTGGCCTCCTCATCGTCATCCTTTGATGCCTGATCTTCCGCTTTCTCCGCAACAGGTGCCGCAGATATTTCAGGCATTGCAGGTGTCGGTTCTGGCTCGGTTTCTGGCGCAACATCGGGTGCAAAGGCCGACTGCGTATCGCACATGGTTTCCGGCTCACCAAAAGCCGGCTGCTCCGTATCAGCGGAAAACGGATCGTCTCCGTTGCGCTGTATCATATCCATCTCAGCAAAGATTCCCATTGAAAAACCTCCTTTTTAATAGTGAAAAGGGACACAGCATGGCTCTTGCCAACTGCGTCCCTTTCTTCATGTAGCCTCAGACCGTATAAACCAGTGTGCTGAACGGGTCAAAACAATAGCACACAAGGTTCGGGTACTGAGCTGTCTGTTCTTTGATTGTTTCCTGGATAGAGCGGGCCAGATCCTCATTGTAGGAGTGGTCCCAGCCTTCCCAGACCATCGCTGTAAAATGTCCGTATTCCGGGCGGTATCGCACATCGATCCCCAGGTCACGGCAAGTAGTCAGCATTGCTTCCAACTGCTCCATCTTCTTTACGTCCATGGTCATTTTCTCATCGGCTTTGCCAGCATGGGAGAAAACCTGACCGGTACGAAAGATGATATGTCTCGGTAGAAATAGCTTCTGCCGTCATTCCCATACAACTCGACCACATCGGAAGCGGAGATGCTGCGACCGGCATAATGCTCCGGAAGGGTGCTGCTGAATCGCTGAATCAGCGTTGCCAGCACCTCATCTGCAGGTTGCTCCTTGGGGCAGATCAACTCGCCATCGTGCACCAGACGATATTCAGATGCAGGCGGTTGTTCATAGCCGGCCTTATGCAGGGCGTCGATGCCGGAAAATGCGAAAGGCTTTGTCTTGCCGTCCTCAAAGTCCAACTGGTAGATCCGAAATCTCTGATGGCGGCGCTGGCCGTCCAGAATCTGCTGAAAGGTGATAGACAAATCGGTCTGCAGAAACACATCGTATTCCTGCTGGGTCAGGCCCAGATAGTCGGTCAGCCGTACACCATCTTCAGGCAGTTGGTGCCATTGCTCGATACAGGCGTCTATGTGGTCGATACCACAAAGGCCCGATAGGTATTGCTCCTTGAAGTTCATTCTCTGATCCTCCTTCGTTTCTGTCTTTTTTCGGCGCAGAGCAAGCTGCCAGTCATCCATACCCTTATAGTTCGGGTTCCAGGTTAACCGGCGGCAGTTCAGACCATATTTTCTTGCCATCAAATAGATTTTGGATGCACCTTTATCAACCATCGCGTTGCGGTATTTATCCATATCTTCAGCTTCGATGATCTCCTCTGTGCCATTCTTTTGCAGAAAAGCGAACAGAGCATCCAGCTGAGACACATTATTGGCACCTGCTGTTGCCACAAAGGTCCGTCCCATTAAGGCATGGCAGATATACGCTTTCAATCCACCCTCAATGACATACACCACGCGGGCGCACGGGTCACCGATGAAATGCACCGGACTTCCGGAAGAAGTACCCATGTTCTTTCCACTGGAGGAGAGCCACAGATACTTTGCCCCTTCCTTCTCCGGCGGGTCGTTTTCATCTTTGATCGGGTGGTTGAGGCGAATCTGGAGACCGTGGATCAGCCCATCCACACCACGAACAGGGATCAGATATCCGGCTGTTCTCTGGTGGAATTTGACTGTCCATTGGCCTTTGTCGTTGACATAGAAACCTGGGACTCCCTTAACCGTACACCCCTGCTTCATCAGCCGTTCTGTTATAGAACGACAAAGATAGGGCGGCGGCGTGCTCTTGAAGCCAAACCGTTCGATCTGCTCACTGGACAATCCGCGCTTGATGCGCAGATGCTCCTGATGAGCCTGTGTCAGCGGCAACATAGCGAGCATCATGGAGTAAGTCTGATGGATCTCCTGTACGGAGGCTCGTTCCGACTGCGGCTGTTCGGCAGGCTGTGTCTGCGCTGTTACCGTGTACTCCGGTGCAAATCCCTCTGTCCGGAGTGTCTCACAGATCTCACGATAGGCGTCTGAGTTGCTGATGCCATAGACCTTGGCATACAGCGCCAGCATTCCGCCGCCTTCATTGCAGTAGTTGCAGCGCCAGACATTCTTCGCCAGATTCATATTCATCTTGCCACGGCGGTCACCGCAGATAGGACAATCCGCATAAACGTGACCCGGCCCCCTCCGCCTGATATTCAGACGGAGGAGGGAGGCCACATCCATGATGGTAAAGGGAAAGTCCCTGGAATCTATAGGAACCAACTCCTTCCATCTCTCCCTGCCTTACGGCAGTTCAACTGTTATCCGGCTTTACGCATACCCATGTCATTCAAGACGAGAGTAGCGGCCGCCTTGAGCACATTGTCGCCATTGTCAGAGAAAACATAGAACCGCAGGCTGGGCGCTCTGCGCTCGGCAACCTGTGCCAAAGTCCAGCCCTTGCAAACGCCGCTGTTCACCACATAATTGCGTGCTTCATCCAGCGTCATACGCTCACTGATCTCCTCAACGGACATATCGGGCGTATAGCTGGGGGCCGCAGGCTCTGCAACAGTCGCGGTGGACGCTTCGGGAACAGTGATGGCAGGTGCTTCAGGTTCCGAAGTAACAGTGGCTTCTTCTGCCTGAGCCACGGGGGCGGGCATCGGGAAGTCCTTCACAACAGCAGCAGACTGCTTGCCCAGCAGCTCGTTCATGGCGCTCATGTCAGGCACCTGCTGTTCCGCAGGCTGTTCCTGCATGACAGGTGCGGCCACAATCGGCTGAGTGACAGGCTCAGGTGCGGAAACAGGAGTTTCATCTGCCACGGGGTTCGTCACTTCTACCGCTTTCGGCACAGCACTGGGAGTCTGCGCAGGCGCAGTCGAGGTCTCTGCACTTCTTACTTCAGAAACTGGAGCAGTCTGTTTGATTGCCTGCGGCTGTGCAGGTGCGGCATTACGAGCTTCCATGACTGCGGACAGCGGAACCTCAGAGCCGTATCGTGCTGTGCCGGAACCTTCCACAAGGTCACAAAGCTGGATACCAAATCCTGCGTTCTCCAGAGCTTCGTTGAGTGCTGCGTCCTGCGCAGCCTGAACGAATTTGCCGTCCGGAACTTCCTGTGCAGACACCGTGGAAGTAAAACGGGCCAAAGGCTCCGGATCATCCTTGCTGGCATAAACCATGGCCTCAAAGACTGCCATCTGGTCATTGACCCGAAGCGGCTTAACAACCATTCTGCCGTTGGGGCAGGCCAGTCGGAACCACAGCCGCTTATAGGACAAGTCCAGTTTCAGCACTTTCTCGCCGGTACGCTCGGAAGTTGTCCGCCGCAGGAATTTCAGCGGATTAAAGCCAGCGACTTTACGCAGTTCGCTGGCAGCCGGGACAGAGTTGATAACAGCATTGGTGGGGTAGTTCATTTCGTTTGCTCCCTTCATAAATAAAATAAGAGATGAAAATGCTCCATTCTGCATTTCATCTCATTTCAACTGGCTTTTTTCAGTTGTTCGTCCCCAGACTGACTGATCGGGGGATCGCTATGCGTAAGCGCCTTGTAGTAAAGCGTCATTCGCTCACCCAGCAGGGTATTGCGTTTACCTTTGTTGGTCTTGTGGATCGCCATGAACAGGGCTTTTTTCTGACCGACCAACAGCACCCTGCGCTTGGCACGGGTAATAGCGGTATAGATCAGATTCCGGGTCAAGAGGATCTTGTGTGCCGGCAGCATGGGAATGATGACCGTGTCGTACTCACTGCCCATGGCCTTATGGATGGTCATAGCATAAGACAATTCCAATTCGGTCAGGCTTTCCAGCGGGTAGTTTGCATAACGGCCATCGAAGTTGATCGTGACTGTCTTTTCCTTGATCCCGCAAATGGTTCCAATGTCGCCATTGAACACACCCATGGCAACTTTTTTCCCGCTGCGGTCAAACAGGGCTACATCGTAGTTATTTTTCGTCTGCATAACTCGGTCATTCAGCCGGAACAGCTTCCCGCCGAATATGACCTCCGGGTTTTCCTCCGCCGCAGGATTGACCTCATCTCGGATGGCCTCGTTAAGGCCATTGGAAGATGCTTCTCCTTCAGAGCGGAAGGGGGAAAGGATCTGTACCTGCTCCATACCGCTTTGCGCAATTTCCTGACGGTATAGGCTTCGGATCAGTTCTGCTACCTCTGTCTGGCTTTCCGCCTTAATGAATGCGAAGTCAGGACCATAGTAGAGATTGCTGTTTTCCTCATTGATGAACTTGGCGTTGTAAGCAATCAGGCTGTCCTTTGCCTGACGGAAAATCTCATTGAGAACCGTAACAGGAACAAGGCCGCTATTGATCAACTCATGAAACACATTGCCGGCGCCTACACTTTCAAGCTGGTCAGCGTCACCAACCAGCAGCACTTTTGTTCCGGGTGCAATACGGGCAAAGAGCTGGTATGCAAGCCACATATCCATCATGGATGACTCATCCACAATGAGCAGGTCTGCTTCCAGCGGTTTTTTCTTCTGCCATCCGGCATCTTCACCATGCAGGCCCAAAAGGCTGTGCAGCGTCTGCGCGGTAGCAAGGCCGGTTGTTTCCGCCATGCGGCGACTGGCTTTGCCCGTGGGTGCTCCAAGCATGATATTCTTCCTCGGATAGAGACTGCGATAGGCCTCGATCACAGCTTTCAGAATGGTACTCTTACCAGTGCCTGGGCCGCCGGTGATGATGGACAGGTTATGCCTGAACGCCATCTCTACACCTTCACTCTGACGCTGGGAGAGGACGATGCCGAGCTGTCCCTTGACCCGCTCCAACACGGGTGTCAGATCGACCGGTTCGGGTTCCTCCAACAGCATCTTTACGACCTTGCAGGCGGTCTCGCTCTCCTGTTTGAACACATGGGGCAGGTAGATATTGCCCTTATTGGATACCACCACATCAGACAAGATCATATTGCTCAGTTCCTTCTCGATTTGCTGCTGACTCAATCTCCCCTCGGTTGGGGGGATTTTTTCGTTCAGGAGCAGAAGCGTGCTTCGGATCAGATTCTCCGCCTCAACATAGAGGTGGCCACCTTCACTTCTGGACCGCTCCAGCGCATAGAACAGGGCACCCTGTACGCGCATGGGGTCGTGAAGGTTTCCGCCCGATTTCTGTACGATGGCATCTACTCTGCGGAAACCAAAGCCGGGAATCTGGCAGAGTCGATACGGACTTTGCCGTATCAGAGAAACACCGCCAGGGCCGAAGTGCTGATAGATCTTCATCGCTGTTGCCGGGGTGACCTTAAACGGAGCCAGAATGGTCATCAGGTCACGCATGACTTTGCTTTCCGCATAACCGTTCTTGATGTCCTCCAGCCTATCTTCCGTAATACCTCGAATCTCCAACAGCTTCTCCGGATGGTTTTCAATCACATCCAAAGACTTGAGCCCAAAGCGCAGGACGATGGCATCAGCCGTCTTTTCTCCAATGCCTTTCAAAAGGCCGGATGCCAGATAACCCCGGATACCTTCAAGCGTTGGCGGAATGATCTCACTCCACCGCTCAACCTGCAGCTGACAACCATGCGTGCCCTTCGTCCAGGTGCCGTCATACTCGAAGTTCACGGCATCGGTCTGAGGCAGGTCATAGCCAACTGCAACGAACCGGATCAGGTGATCGCGGTAAGTAAACGGGCTGCGAGCTTCCTGCGGAATCATAATGTCTGCGGTCTTGAGCCGCAGGACAGAGTATTTGCTGGCAGCGTTGAAAAACAACACTTTATCAAATGCCGCAACAATACCCATATCGTTGCTTCACCTCCGTGGGACAACTAAGCCGCTTTCGGCTTTGTCTCTTTGATATAAAATCTCCTGCTCTCGGAGATCGTGACATACTCTTCGTAAATGTCCGGGTGCACCTCCTTCATTCGTTCGAGACCTTCTTTGGTTATGCCGGGCGTTCGAACAGGATTGAATGTGACGGTGAACTGCCTGTCGGTGTCCTCATAGGTTGCCTGACAGCTTGTTCCCATCGCCTCGACCAAAAGCCCTTTCAGCCGGGTCATTTCGCTTTTGATTTTCTCCAGCGATTTGTTGACCTCACTTTTCTGCTTTTGAAGCTCAATGTAGCGTGCAATTCTTGGATACTGCGGCATCGAGAGAATAGCAGGCGGCGCATCTTTTTCAGACGGTCCCAACTTCCGGCGCAAGCTCTCCAAAATCAGCTCGCCGTCCTCGGTGTAGGGTGGAGGTACCTTTGCAAGCACGTTCTCATGCCAGAAGGTCTGCTCCAAAGCGATCAGTTCAGCTTCATAGTCCATGTCACGGTCAATGTGTCGAATGATTGCTTCGTCCTCATTGTTGCCATACAGGCAGCAGAAATAGACGCGGTCGATATTCATCACGCTCATGTAGTGGCGCCCCTGGGATTCATAGTAGATGGGAACGATCTCTTTGCCGTTGTACCACCAGTTGTCCTTGGCGTTGTAGTTCGTTGTCTTGATTTCCAAGATGGCAATGCTGCCGTCTGGCAGTTCCACGAGGTAATCCAGGTCGGCCAGCATCCACGGGTAATGCGGATGCTGAAACATGCACTTGCGCTGAAATACTTTCAACCCGGTCTTTTTGGCAAAGATTTTGGCAACCAGAGGTTCCAATAGATTTCCCATCTCCATCGCCACCCAGTTTCCCTCATCGTCTGCTGTTACAATATTCAGCTTATCGTAATAGAGGTCTCTGGCCGTGCGGAATGGAGATATACCCAAGATCGCTGCTGCATCACTGCCGCCAATTCCGAGACGGCGATATTTCAGCCACTCGTCGCGAGGCAGATCTGATGTGTCTACAAGGATATTCGGTTCGTATGCTTTGGTCTGTGTCAAATACTGACGCCCCCTTTCACAGGCGTACCATGTTTCCTATGCTTCCTGTTTGATTGATCGCACCACGGCGGACCAGTCGGACGATGTGGGAACTCCCACGGTTTCAAATGACTGCTGCGGTTCATTACTACGGCTCCTTTCTGTTGATTTATCCTCAAAGCCTGTCGGCATTTGGGCAGAAACAAAAAAAGAGCGAGAATGACCGTTATCTGGCACATACCAGTTTTGCTCACCGTATGGTGGGCACAGTCATTCTCGCTCTCAGCGAATACGGAGAAATTCTCCGCTATAAAAATAAAATAATCAGCAGTCGTCGGCCGAAGGGCGCAACAATCCCGCTGATGTTTCGTTCAATCCAAGCAAAACGTGTGCAATGCAAGCGAACTCGCCAGTAGGCATAGCCTACCCTCAAAAGAGGAACGCACATAGAATCAATTACAGATGAAGCGTAGCACAATATTTAGTTTCTGTCAATACCAAAACACAATATCTTGTGTTTGGGTATTGTTTATTCTTCTCAATGCAGAATGCAGAGTTTCACACTCCTATTTTAGAGGTGAAGTCACTGCACTCACAATGTACCTTGAAAACTTCATATCGCCCAGGAGAAGTGATACCAGATCTGCGGACAGTATGCCATGACATTGCGAGCGTGCCCACAGACGTATTGCCGCACAGCGGCAGCTGGTCAATACGCGGTCTCAGACGAGCGCAGGAACTATTCTCTTGGGCCTCCATCTCTCATTTCCGTTGAAGAAATTTAAAATAATTCGTACAAGTTATTACATAAGGAGGAAAACTATATTGGAAAACAAAGGTCACTCTGTATCCCCTGACCAGATGCTTGCAGTTGATACCCCTACTCTCTGTAAACTTCTTTGCTGCGGGCGTCAAACGGCAGTGCAGATTGGAGATCTCGCCCATGCCCGAATTACAATGAATTCAAGAGTGCTCTGGAGCGTGCAGCGCATCCGCGAGTACCTGTACGATATTTCTTGTTAAGCGCATTAGGGTGAGCGTTTTCCAAAATAATCACTACACGGGAGGTTCACCCTATGGCAAAAATCAGAAAGGACAGCAAAGGCCGAAATTTGAGGCCGGGCGAGTATCAGCGTGGCGATGGCCTCTATGCATATGCCTATACATTGCATGGTAAACGCAAATGGATTTATTCCAGCGATCTCGCCGATTTAAGGAAGCAAGCCAAGCAAATAGAAAAGGATCGCGATGAGGGCATCCGAACCCAAGATGCAAGCAAGATCACACTCAACGATATGTTTGAAACCTATATGGCTACCAAGAGTAAGCTCAAGGAGTCCACTCGAAACAACTACCTGTATATGTGGAAAAAATATATCAAAGACACTGATCTTGCCTGCAAGCCAATTGGCAATATAAAGAAGAGCGACATTCAGAAGTTCTACAAGCACCTACTTGACCACGGCTTTGCGACCAACTCTTTGGATGGCATCAACAACTTGATCCATCCAACCCTGGAAATGGCTGTTGATGATGATTTGCTTCGTAAAAATCCGAGTAAAGGAGTGTATCGAGCCATGAAAGACGGCGACGCTAAAACCAGAATAGCCCTTACTATTGCTGAACAGCAGGCTTTTCTCAATTACATCATTAACAGCCATACATACAACCATTGGGCTACGGTCTTTGTGACTCTGCTTGGAACCGGTCTCCGCGTTGGCGAATGCGTGGGATTGACAAAAACGGACATCCTGCTGGATCAGAAAGCCATTTCTGTAAATCACACGCTCATCTATCGCCAGTTAGACGGGAAATGCCAATTTCGGATCACCACCCCAAAGACACAAAAGGGCAATCGTCTTGTTCCCATGCTTCCTGACGTAGAGCGCTATCTTCGTGCTCACTTAGAGGTCATGGATGACTTGTATTCAAAGCCGTGTCCTACAATCCAGGGCTACACAGATTTCATCTTCCGCAACCGACTGGGAGAACTCATGAATCCCCATTGTTTGAACAGAGCCATCGAACGTATCAGCAGAGACTACAATGCGCAGGAAACGGAACTTGCTGCTAAAGAAGATCGTGAGCCGCTGCTTCTCCCTCACTTCAGCGTACACAACCTACGGCATACATTCTGTACTCGGCTTTTTGAAGTCGAACCCGATTGCAAATTCATACAGCAGGTTATGGGTCATGCTGACATCTCTACTACAATGGATATATATACGCATATTACTCAGGAGAAAATGAACTCTACCGTTCAGTCCATCAGCAAAAAACTAGATTTATTTTGAAAAAACGGGTTCGTGATACCAACGTATCACGAACCCGTTTCAATCATTTTTTAGGAACTTTTCTTCATTTGTTGTAGTATTGTTGTAGTAAGCCAAAATCGGCCTTCAACATAATCCGAAAAACCTTGACATATCAAGGGTATTGAAGCCTCAGATCAGTCCAGGGGCTTCATGGTCGGGAACAGGATGACCTCCCGGATGGTGTCCGCGCCGGTGAGCAGCATGACGCAGCGGTCGATGCCCATACCCATGCCGCCCGTGGGAGGCATACCGTATTCCATGGCGGTGAGGAAATCCTCGTCCAGCATTTCGGTCTCGTCATCGCCCCGCTCCCGCTGCTCCACCTGCTTTTCAAAGCGCTGGCGCTGGTCGATGGGGTCGTTCAGCTCGGAATAGGCGTTGGCCAGCTCGCTGTGGCAGATAAACAGCTCGAAGCGCTCCGTCAGCCGGGGATCGGCAGGGCTGCGCTTGGTCAGGGGGCTGACCTCCACAGGATACATGGTAATGAAGGTGGGCTGGATCAGCTTCTCCTCCACCTTCTGATCGAAGCAGGCGTACAGGGCGTTGCCCCAGGTCTTTTCGGCGGCATCCGCCAGCTCCACGCCCACGGCCTTAGCCGCGGCCACGGCCTCGGCGTCATCGGTGATGGCGCCGAAGTCCACGCCCACATACTCCTTGACGGCGTCCACCATGGTCAGCCGGCGCCAGCCGGGAGTCAGGTCGATCTGCTCGCCCATCCACTCCACCTGATAGCTGCCGTTGATCTCCTTGGCAGCGCCTGCCAGAATACCCTCGGCAATATCCATCATGGTGTGGAAGTCGGCGTAAGCCTGATACATCTCCACGGTGGTGAATTCGGGGTTGTGCTTGGGGTCCATGCCCTCGTTGCGGAAAATGCGGCCGATCTCATACACACGGTCCATGCCGCCCACGATGAGCCGCTTCAGCGGCAGCTCCGTGGCGATGCGCATGTACATATCAATGTCCAGCGTGTTGTGATGGGTGATGAAGGGCCGGGCGGCGGCGCCGCCGGCGATGGTGTTCAGAACGGGGGTCTCCACTTCCATGTAGCCCATGTTGTCCAGATAGTTCCGCATGAACTTGATGAACTGAGAACGGATAACGAAGTTCTTCTTCACCTCGGGGTTCACCATCAGGTCCACATAGCGCTGACGGAACCGCAGTTCCTTATCCTGCAGGCCGTGGAACTTCTCCGGCAGGGGCAGGAGGGACTTGGACAGCAGGGTGATGTTATGCGCCCGGACGCTCATCTCGCCCCGCTGGGTGCGGAACGCCTCGCCCTCGACGCCCACGATGTCGCCGATGTCGAACTTCTTGAACTTCTTATAGACCTCTTCGTCCATCTCGTCCTGACGGGCGTAGAGCTGGATGCGGCCGTCCCGGTCCTGCAAATCGCAGAAAGATACCTTACCCATGCCGCGCTTGCTCATGAGGCGGCCTGCCACCTTGACGGGCTTGCCCTCCATGGCGTCGAAGTTGTCCTTGATCTGCTGGGAGGTTGCATCCCAGTCAAAGCGGGTGATCACAAAGGGGTTCTGGCCCTCCGCCTGGAGATTCGTCAGCTTCTCCCGGCGAATACGGGTCTGCTCGGACAGGCTCAGCTCCGGCTGGGCCTGGGGATTCTTCTGTTCAGCCATGCTTCTTTCTCCTTAGCGTTCGATCTTCTTAACGGTGTAACGGATGTTGCCGAAGGGCGCTTCCACCACGACCTCCTGGCCTTCCTTGGCGCCCAGGAACGCCTTGCCGAAGGGAGACTCCTCGGAGATGATACCGTGCATGGGATCGGACTCCTGAGAGCCGACGATCTTATAGCTGGCTTCCTTGCCATCGGCGCCCTGAACGGTGACGGTGCAGCCGATGGTGATGGTGTCAGACGCGGCGGACTCATCCACGATGACCACGTGCTGCAGGATCACTTCCAGCTCGGCAATGCGGGAATAGAGCTTGCCCTGCTCGTTCTTTGCCTCATCATACTCGCTGTTTTCGCTGAGGTCACCGAAGCCGCGGGCGATCTTGATCTGCTCCGCCACCTCGTCGGACCGGGTGGTCTTCAGATAATTCAGTTCCTGCTCCAGCTCATCCTTGCGAGCTTGGCTCATTTTGTATTCTTTTTCCATTTCGGCTGTTCCTTTCATTATCCTGAAGTGTATAACACTCCTAATTTACCATGGTTTTATATTGTAATAGGTATCTCCCGGATTGTCAAGGGCAAAAGGCTCTGATTTCGGGAACAGCCCCTTTGTTTTCCGTTTCTTCCAGCTGCACGGACACCTGCCCCGGCCGCAGAGCGCCGATCCGCCACAGGACCGACAGAAGCTGGCCCCGGTCAAGGCCCTCCGGCAGCCTTGCCTCCACCTCCGGCGGCAGCAGGAGCCGGGGCAGGGGCAGCGATTCGTCATACAGCGGCAAAAAGCCGCCTCCCTGCGCTTCCGTGGGGTCGAAGGCTATGTGGACAGACACCGACTCCCGCTCCGTCTCCGGGTTCAGCACGATGGACACGCCGTATTCCCGCCGCAGACGGCGGCACAGCTCCTCCCCGCCGAAGGGGACCTTCAATATGAGATACCGGTGACGCAGAGCCAACTCCGTCACCGTCCGCACCACCTCGCCGGAGAGGGCGTCCGCCGTGATCAGCACCCGCGCCCCGGCGGGGTTTTCCCCCCGGAACCGCAGCAGCTCTCCGCACCAGTCCGCGGCGATGGCCCGTCGGAGCGACAGGGTTTCTACCGGGCGCAGCCTCTCCGGCAGAGCCTCCGCTGAGGCCCCGGCAGGCAGCACCACCTGTTCCACCCTCTGCCGCAGCAGCTTTTTTCCGGCGGTACGGAGCCTCCGCCGCTCCGTTAAGGGGTTCCTACGCCGGTCCTGAGCCATCCGGGCGCAGAGAAACCGGATATGCAGCACGCTGACCTCCTTTAACGTAACAGGACGGGTCCAGTGCCCGCTTGGTTCCCAAAGCATCATTCCTACCATAACGATCAACCTCCTGCCCCATGGTATGGGACAGGAGGTCGATTCAGAACGGTTCGCCGTTCCTTACTTCTTTTTCAGTTCGCTGAGAATACAAAGCCCCATGGCCAGCACAGGCAGCAGAACCCGCAGGCACAGAAAGCCCTGCGGATCGCCTAAGCGGATATTGGCATCGGCAAACAGTCCCACAACCCACGCAGCCAGTGTGGAGATAATCGCTTTCAGATACATTCGCACTTCCTCCTTTTATTTGCCCACCGAGGTGCCGGAGAGGGTGTAGCCCGTCAGATACCCCTTCTTCGGCGCCGCGCCGTGGCTCAGGGGATTGATCCGCACATTGTTTTCCACCACCTCAAAGTGGAGGTGGGGCCCAGTGGAGTGTCCGGTGGAGCCGGTAATGCCGATGGTCTGCCCCTGCTTGACGTAGGTTCCCACGCTGACCTTGATGCTGCTCATGTGAGCGTACAGGGTGGTGTTGCCCACGCCGTGAGAAATGACCACATAGTTGCCGTAGGAGCTGGACCGCTGGGCGATGATGACTGTGCCCGCCTTGGCAGCGTACACCGGACTGGTGTAACCCACCCGGCCGATGTCGGTGCCCTTGTGGTTGGTGGAGCCAACGCCGCCGGGGGAATTACGCCCGCCTACGGTGGAGGTGATATACCGGCTGTCCACCGGCCAGATATAGCCGCCAGGGTTAGTGTTGTATTTCTTTCCCTCCGCCGCCATCTGTTCTTCCAGCTTCTTCTGCATTTGCTTGACCTGCTGCTCGATGCGGCGCTCCTCAGCCTCCAGCTCCTTCAGCGTGGCCTGATACTCGGCGGCGTTGTCGTCGATCTCCTTGACCAGCTTGTTGGCCTCGTCCCGCTGGGCGCTGAGCTGCTTTTTCTGGGTCTCCAGTTCTGCTTTGGCGGCTTCCAGCGCCGCCTTATTGGCTTCCAGACCGGCTTTCTTCTCCGCGATCTCCGCCTGCAGGGTCTGGAGGTCCTGAATCACCCGCCGGTCATAGTCCATGACCTCATTGATGAAGTCCAGACTGCCCAGCAGGTCGGAAAAGCTGTTGGCCTTGAACAGCACCGACCAATAGCTGATGGTGCCCCGCTCCTCCATTTCCCGGACCCGCTTGCAGAACAGCTCGTATTGAGCCTCCTCCCGCTGCTGGGCGTCCGCCAGTTCGATTTCCGCCTGAGAAATAAGGGCGTTGTAGTCGGAGATCTGAGCCTCCGTGTTGCTGATCTTGGCGTTGGTGTTGGCGATCTGGTCATCCAGAAGGGTCTTTTTCTGCACCGCCGCCGCCTTGTCGTTCTTCAGACTGTTGAGTTTGCTCTGGATCTCCTTTTGCTTTTTATCCAGGCTGGTGGCGTTCCCCTTCAGGGCGTCGATATCCGCCTGGGTGACCTTGGCGGCCATGGCCGGAGCAACATTCACCGACAGGCACAGCACCGCGCAGAGCAGCGCGGCGCAGATGCGGACATAGCGCTTGTTTTTCTTCATGCCCGTCCTCCTTTACACCTGGAGGAACCGCCGGATGGCGGAAAGGCTGCCGCCTACGCCAATGAGGATGCCGGCCCCCAGAAATACACCGCCCACCGGCTTCCAGAGCTGCTGGAAGGGCACGATGGAAAGGAGCTGTAAGGTGTCATTGTTGGCAACGCCCTGCGCAATGGCTTCATACAAGCCCCATTGCAGCAAAAAGGCAAGGATCGCACCGGTAAGGCCCAGCATGAAGCCCTCATACACAAAGGGCCAGCGGATAAAGCCGTTGGTCGCGCCCACCATTTTCATAATGGCGATCTCATCCCGTCGATCAAAGGTGGTGAGCTTGATGGTGTTGGAAATAATGAACATGGACACAACGAACAGCACTGCGATCAGCGTCAGGCAGATGACCGTGGCGATATTCCGGACTGTGATGAAGCCGTTGGTCAGCTCCGCATAGGCGTTGATGCCGCCGATGCCGGGAATGGCCTTGATGAGTTCCACTGTCTGGCTCTGGAGCTTCAGCTCCTTGACCTTGATGGCGAACCGGTCCCGGAGGATGTTGGGGTCCAGATCCTGAAAATATTCCTCATCCGGGTGTTCGCTGATGAAGGACTGCATGGCCTCCTCACGGGAGATAAAGGTGACGGACGCCACATTGTCCACCGCTTCCAGTTTCTTCTGCAGAGCCTTGGCCTGTGCCTCCGTATAGCTGTCATCCACAAATGCTAAAATCTCATTGTCCTGCTCCGCCTGCTTCAAGTTGGCGTCCGCGTTGACGGCCACCAGCGTAAAGGTGCCCATGATCAGCAGGCACGCCACGGTAATGCCGATGGCGGCGAAGGACATGAAGCCGTGGCTGAACATGTTGGACAGGCCCTCGTGGAAGAAATATCCGAAATCGTGTTTACTCATGGATATGCCCTCCCACATAGCCGCCTACGCTGTCGTTGATGATGCGGCCCTGGTCAATGGTAATGACCCGCTTGCCGAATTTGTTTACCAGATCCTTTTCGTGGGTCACTACCAGCACGGTGGTGCCCAGCTGGTTGATCTTCACCAGCAGCGTCATGATCTCCATGGAGCGCTCCGGGTCCAGATTGCCGGTAGGCTCGTCGGCAATGATGGTAGCAGGGTTGTTCACCAGCGCCCGGGCGATGGCCACGCGCTGCTGCTCGCCGCCGGAAAGCTCGCTGGGGAAATTCTCCGCCTTCTTTTCCAGACCCACCAGCTGCAAAACGTAGGTAATGCGCTGTTTGATCTCCTTTTTCGGCATTCCCACCGCCCGCATGACAAATTCCAGATTTTCATAGACCGTTTTTTTCTCGATCAGGCGGAAATCCTGGAAAATAACCCCCAATGTCCGGCGCATCATGGGAATCTGCCGCTCCGCAATGTTGCTGACGGAGAAGCCGTTGATCATGATACGGCCTGCGGTGGGGACCTCCTCCCCGGTGAGCATTTTGATAATGGTAGATTTTCCGGACCCAGAGGGGCCCACTAAAAACACAAACTCGCCATCCTCGATGGCAGCGCTGATGCCCCGGATGGCCCGGGTCCCGTTTGGATATTCCATTTCCACGTCTTTCAGGCGGATCATCAAGCAGTCTCCTTATTCTTTGTCCAATCGGCCTGTCCACATGGGATCAGGTCGACATAATACTACACATAGCCACATTATATACGGCTTTTCGGGACATTGCAACGTTTCCTTGCAGATTCCTTTCAAAGTTTTTCCCGGGAAATTTTGCCTGTCCCGCACTGCCCCCGCTCCTTGGAAAGCTGTTTTTTGCTTTGAGAACAGTCTCCGTTCCGACAAAAAACCGGGAAGCCTGACGGCTTCCCGGTTTCAGCGTGTCGAAAAAGTCTTTTCTCCCCGCTGAGCAAGTTTTCAGAACTTCATAAAAGTTCTGAAAACTTAGGATTTTAATGGCGCGGGACACCCCTCTTGGGTTTCCCGCGCACACCCTTCCTTACCGTCGCAGAGAATTTACTACTTTATCGACAGTCTCAAGCAGACGCAGTTTTTATCCTGCGTCTGCTTTTTACCGTTGATCGAAAAAATTGTGTTTACAGAACCTTGGAGAGGAAGTCCTTTAGCCACAGGACGGAATTGCTGCAAAAAAATTGCGATATAGCTAAAAACGCCGTATTTGAATGGAAAATAGATAATTCATTCACAAATTGGCAAATGCTTGAATAATAGAATGAATATTTTGTGGAATATTCATTCTGGGCAGCTCATCAGCCCCAACTGGTAAAAGGCCACGGCGCTGGCTGCCGCCACATTCAGGGAGTCCACCCCGTGAGTCATGGGAATCATCACCGTATAGTCGCAGTGAGCAATGGTGTCGGAGGCCAGTCCGTCCCCCTCCGTGCCCATGACCACCGCCAGCTTGGGCTCCCGGGCAAGATGAGGGTCATTCAGTCGGATGGAGTCCTCCCGCAAGGCCATGGCAGCAGTCTTGAAGCCGTATTGCCGCAAAGTCTCCGGCCAATCCACACCCTCTGGCAGATAGGTCCAAGGCACCAGAAAAACGTTGCCCATGCTGACCCGGCTGGCCCGGCGGTAAAGGGGATCACTGCCGGCGGCAGTCAGCAGCACCGCGTCCATCCCCAACGCCGCTGCGGAACGGAAAATGGCGCCAATGTTGGTAGGGTTCATCACGTTTTCCAGTACGGCGATCCGCCGGGACTTAGCGCAGATCTCCTCCACCGTGGGCAGCGGCGGCCGCCGCATGGCGCAGAGCATCCCACGGGTCAGGTGAAAGCCGGTGAGTTGGGTCAGGACCTCCAGCTCCGCCGCGTAGACGGGAATATCTGCCGGACAGCGGGCCAGGATCTCCGCACCCTTGCCGTTGACGTGCTTCGTCTCCATCAGGAAGGATACCGGCGTACACCCGGCGTCCAGCGCCCGGCCAATGACCAGAGGACTTTCCGCCACGAACAGGGCGTTGGCCGGGTCTGCCCGGTTCAAAAGCTGATTTTCCGTCAGCCGGGCATAAATATCCAGTTCCGGGGCGGCAAAATCGGTGATGGGGATGATCGTGGGCATGGCGGCTTCCTCCTACGCGGTATCGTTTGAAAACGGGGCGATGCGACAAAAAAACTCTGTCCCTCTATTATAGAGGGACAGAGTGGGAAAGGCAAGAGGTGTTACAGCTCCGGGGACCGCTTTCGGCCAAGACCTCCGGCGGGGATCAGAGAAGCGGCTCCGGCAGGTACCCGATAGATCAGGGGATAGGCTGCGGCGCAGACAGCCAGCCCCGCCAGCACATCCAGAACGGAGTGCTGCTTGAGGAACACGGTAGACAGGCTGATGAGCACGGCCATGGTCAGAAAGCCCAGCCGCCAGCCCTTGACGCGGAAGCGCCGGATGTCCCGGGCGGCGAAGTACACCGCAAAGGAGCCAATGACGTGAATAGAGGGGCAGACGTTGGTGTTGGTGTCTGCGGCGTACAGCTTTGCGGTGAACCGCGTCAGCAGGTCGCCGCCCAGCAGTGTGGGCCGCAGATGCTGGCAGTTGGGGAAGAGAAGGTAGGTCACCAGAGCAAAGGAGTACGTCAGGATGATGAACCACATCATCCGCCGGAAAGCGGGAATGTTATAAAATAAGGTGTAGAGCAGCATCCCTCCTACAAAGAGAAACCAGAACGCGTAGGGGATGACGAACCACTTGCAGAAGGGGATCCAATGATCCAGCGCACAGCGCATGGGGGCGTAGTAGACGGTAGGGCGGTAGTTTTCCAGATAACAGAATACCAGACTGAAAATCGGCCAGAACAGCAGCAGCTTCAGATGCCGGAACTGCGGGGTATTCAGCCGGCTCAGACGGAACTGACGGTAATCGATTAGAGGCAGCTTCATAATCAGGATCCTCTCAGCCGCGGAAAAAACGCGGCGTGTCAGTAAAATAAAAATCACATTTTGGAGATTATAGGCGGTTCTGCGAGAAAAAGTGTGAAAAAATTTTTAACAAATATTAAACACTTGCAGAGAACAGAACATAGCGCCGCTGGCCGGAAAAAACGGCAGGCACCTCTGCAAAAGCTTGCTTAGGAAATTTTAACAAAAATTAACGGCTGTTTTGTGCAAAATGACCATTGCAAAAATCGGGGAAAGCGATAGAATAAGGGCCTTGTGAAAAAATGTGTGTATGCGGTGGAACCGCATGGAGAGGAGTTTTTTGTGTCATACCATTATTTACTGGATCTGGCGTTGATTTTGTTAAGTACGAAGCTGCTGGGCCTTCTGACACAGCGGTTTCAGATGCCTCAGGTAGTGGGCGCTTTGCTGGCGGGCCTGATCCTTGGCCCTGCGGGACTGAATGTTCTGACAGAAACTGAATTTATTTCCCAGCTCAGCGAATTGGGCGTCATCGTGCTGATGTTCTCCGCCGGTATGGGAACGGACATCAACGAACTGAAGCACAGCGGCAAGGCTGGCTTTTGGGTGGCTCTGCTGGGTGTGATCGTGCCCCTGCTCATGGGTACGGCTCTGGCATGGGGCGCTGCCGCCGCAGGCTTGATCGAGAGCAACGGTATGCTGGAAAATGTATTTGTGGGTACGATCCTTACGGCGACCTCAGTCAGCATCACGGTGGAGACCCTGAAGGAGATGGGTAAGCTGGAAACGAAGGTGGGCAACACCATTCTGGCAGCAGCCCTGATCGACGATGTGCTGGGTCTTGTGGCGCTGACTCTGGTCAGCAGTCTGGCCGGCGGCGGGGAGAGCGTTGGACTGGTCCTGCTGAAGATCCTGGGCTTCTTTATCTTCGCGGCTGTGGCCGGTGTGGGGGCCAACCGCCTGTTTTGCTGGATGTTGAAGCGGCAGGGAGGCTGGGCCACCCACCGCAACTCCGTTCTGGCCTTTGTGCTCTGCCTGGTGATGGCCTACTGCGCGGAGGAGTTTTTTGGCGTGGCGGACATCACCGGCGCCTATGCCGCCGGTCTGGCCGTGGCCTGCACCCCCAAGGGAACCTATATCCAGTCCAAGTACAATCCGCTTGGCTATCTGCTGCTGACGCCGGTGTTCTTCGCCGCCATCGGCATCAACGTCAAGCTGGACGGCGTCAGCGGCGGGATGCTGGCATTTTCCGTCCTGCTGCTGATGATCTCCGTTATTTCCAAGCTGGCGGGCTGCGGCTTGGGCGCAAAGCTCTGCGGCTTTACGGAGCGGGAGAGCATTCAGGTGGGTGTGGGCATGGTCTGCCGCGGCGAGGTGGCATTGATCGTAGCCAACCGGGGCCTGTCCATGGGCGTCCTCAGCAGCGCGATGATGACGCCGGTGGTCATTACCGTGGTAGGCGGCACGATCCTGACGCCGATCCTGCTGAAGCTGGTTTTCCGCGGCGAACCGCAGGAAAAGCTGGTGGAGAGCCGCTTGGCGGACCGCTACGAGAAGCCGGAGCAGTTGGAGGACGCCTCTCAGCAGCTGTTGGATGCTGATGCGGCCATGATGCGGAAGAACAAGTAACACGGCTGCCAAAGAAGGCCCATTCAATTTTGGGCCTGCAATAGAAACATACGAAGAACCGCCCCGGCCTTGCTTCACGGCAAGCCCGGGGCGGTTTTTGGCAGATGATTATGCGGTCATAGGGCAGTGGGCAGCATGGCCGCGCCGATGATCCCGGCGTGGTAGCCCAGCGTACAGCCGAGGATGCGGGTGTGAGTCTGCAAATACTGATTGCCATAGACCTGGGGCGCAACGGCTTCCCGCAGGGGAGCCAGCAGCGCCTCTCCCTGATTGGCGATGCCGCCGGAGAGCGCCACCACCTCGGGATAGAAGCAGTTGATGACGTTGGCGATACCTACGGAGAGGTAGTGGATGTACCGCTCCACCACGGCGGCGGCGGTAGGGTCCCCCTGCTCCTTGGCGCGGAAAATGGTCTGGCCATTGACATCACCAACCTCTGCGGCGGTGGCGTGGAGCAGGCCTTCCGGATGCTGGGCCATGGCCTCCTTCGCCATGCGGATCAAACCGGTGGCGGAAGCGTAGGCTTCAAAGCAGCCTTTTCTTCCGCAGGCGCAGAGCGCGCCGCCGTCCTCCACCACCATGTGTCCCAGCTCTGCTGCACCACCGGTGCAGCCCGTCAGGATCTTTCCATTCAGCACCACACCGCTGCCTACGCCGGTACCAAGGGTCAGGATCACGGCGCTGTCCACATTCTGAGCACAGCCCGCTACTACCTCGCCCAGCGCGGCGGCGTTGGCGTCATTGGCCAGACGGACGGTATAACCGCTGTATTTCTGAACGGCGGCCCGGATATCAAAATTTTCCCAATGGAGGTTGGCGGAGTAGCGGACGATACCGCTGTGATCCTCCACAATGCCGGGACAGCCCACGCCCACGCCGCCGATCGCCTGGGGATCGTATCCTTCCGCCAGAGCTGTGATCAGACCTGCGATCTCGCGGGCCACATGCTCAGGCCCTGATTCCCTCTGGGTGGGGCAGGAGGCTTCCTTCAGGATCGTGCCGCCTTCTGTGACAACGGCCCCTTTGATGCTGGTGCCGCCGAGATCAATACCGATGTAGTGCATACGTTACCTCCTTGATGCGTTCCCCGCAGGGCGGTGAGAAATTTAACTTATATGCAATTATATAGCAGAAGCCGGAAAGAAGCAAACGGTTCCGGCGGGAAGTGCGGAAAAATTGGCGGACGGCATCTGGACCGGGATTTGGTGGGGGATTTTTTTGTGCAGAGCTTCAAAAGATGAAATGAAAATTTTACAGATTGCTGTCTTTTCATAAGAATAGGTTTGTGATAAAATGACTGAGAAAAACGATTACTTTAAAATGGGAAAGAATCGGCGTTTCTTTTGAAATGGCGGAAGGAGTGCGTGAGATGCGAAAGACAAAGATTGTATGTACCCTTGGCCCCTCCACGGACAGGGAAGGCGTCCTGCGGGAGATGATCCAGGCGGGAATGAACGTGGCCCGCTTCAACTTTTCCCACGGGACCCACGCGGAGCATAAGGCGCGGCTGGACGCGCTGAAGGCGCTGCGGGAAGAACTGGACGCCCCGGTGGCGGCCATGCTGGATACCAAGGGCCCTGAGGTTCGTCTGAAGGACTTTGCCGGTGGACGGGTCCATCTGACCGCCGGTCAGGAATTCACCCTGACCACCGTTCAGGTGGAGGGCGATGCGCACCGCTGTTCCATCACCTACGGAGAACTGCCCGGTGACGTCAAAGCGGGGGATACCATCCTGCTGGACGACGGCCTGGTGCGGCTGACTGTTCTGGAGACCAGCGAGACGGAGATCCGCTGCCGGGTGGAAAATGACGGTGATATGAAGAACCACAAGGGAGTCAATGTCCCCGGTGTGCGGCTGAATATGCCCTACATGAGCCAGCAGGACCGGGATGACCTCCTCTTCGGCGCAGAGCAGGGCTTCGACTATGTGGCGGCCAGCTTTGTCCGTTCCGCGGCGGATGTGCGGGAGCTGCGGCGCGTGCTGGACAAGGCCGGTTCTCGGATGCGGATCATCGCCAAGATCGAAAATCAGGAGGGCGTCAGCAATCTTCCGGAGATCCTGGACGCGGCGGACGGCATCATGGTGGCTCGCGGCGATATGGGTGTGGAGATCGACTTTGCGGAGATCCCCCTGATCCAAAAGAATATGATCGCCCGGTGTGTGGCCTGCGGCAAGCCGGTCATCACAGCTACGCAGATGCTGGATTCCATGATGGAAAATCCCCGGCCCACCCGTGCGGAGATCACCGATGTGGCCAACGCCATCTATGACGGCACCTCGGCCATCATGCTCTCCGGTGAGACGGCAGCGGGCCGCTATCCGGTGGAATCCGTGAAAACCATGGACGCCATCGCCCGGCGGACGGAGAGTGACATCAATCATGTCAAGCGCATGGCCCAGATGGCCGGCGGACGGAACCGGCTTTCCGTGGCGGCGGCTACCGCTCACGCCGCCTGCACCACGGCGCAGGAGATCGGAGCGGATGCCATTCTCACCGTCAGCCAGCGGGGCACTACCGCCCGGTTGGTGAGCCGCTTCCATCCCGGCACCCCCATCATCGCCTGCTTGCTGGATCAGCAGGTCCGGCGGCAGATGGCCCTGTACTGGGGTGTAGAGCCTATTATGATGCCCTACGCCAGCAGCACTGACGAACTGGTGGACTTTGCTGTTCAGGCGGCGGCTCAGGCGGGTGTGGTCCACGAGGGAGATCTGGTGGTAGTCACCGCCGGCGTGCCGGTGGGTGTAGCCGGAACCACCAACATGATCCGAATTCAGCAGGTGGGCGGCGCTCTGGTGAACGCCGTGGGCATCGGGGAGAAAAAAGCCTCCGGTCCGCTGTGCATCTGCCGCAGCGCTGACGAGGTGGCGGAGAAATTCCAGCCCGGCGATGTTCTGGTGGTGCCCTATACCACCAATGAGCTGTTGCCCTATATCCGACAGGCGGCGGCGGTCATCACTGAGGAGGCCAGCGCGGAGTGCCATACCGCCACCATCGGACTGGCTCTGGACAAGCCGGTGATCGTAGGAGCCGCCGGCGCTGTTCAGCGGCTGACGGATGGCACGATGGTCACGGTGGACTGCGCCCGCGGGCTGGTCCGGGCCATGCCCTGACATGCCTTGAATTACTGCAATATAACCGCACCTATTAGAAGCCCGGGAGGAATCATTCCTCCCGGGCTTTTCTGCGCCATCTGCATACAGGTAAGCTTGTCCTCGTGAGCGGATGGAGGGCTTGAGAAAGCAGAAAAAAGTATTGTATGCTATACATACAGGAACATTTTGCGATTTTTAGCGTCTATATTGGTATAAGGCAAATGACAAATTTGAAAAGAGGGGGGATGGCTGCATGAAAAAGAAAGCAATGATCGGCATTTGCGTCTTGCTGGCGATCGTTCTTCTGGTACCGATCCCCATGCGTCTGAAAGACGGCGGCACAGTTGTCTATCATGCGGTCTTGTATCAGGTTGAAGACGTACATAGGCTGGGTGCGGTGGATACGGCCGAGGATGAATACCTTGAAGGGATGATCGTAAGAATTCTTGGGATGGAAGTTTACAACAGTGTTGAATAAGCGTTTGCTTTGGCGGACTGAATAGCACATACTGAAAATAAATAGGAGCAAGGCCGAAAGATGCCCTGCTCCTGTTTTGCACCCCTGATAAAGAAAGGTTGGTTGACCAAGCGGCAATCAACTTAAAAAGGAGATAAAAATCGCACTGCCGTGGACAAGCGAAACAAGCCATGCTATAATAAAAAAATACGTTTGGCCGCTTTCTATATTTAAGGATCGGCGGCTGTTTTTGAAAGGATCATAGCGATGAAGCAGTGCGATAAAAAGTCCCTCCTGACTCTCTGCCTCGGCGCCGCGGGTATGTCCTTGCGGCTGCTGCAAAACATGACCGGGTTTGAACCGGGCACCGGACTGCCCATTCCCGGCAGTCTTCCGGGAATCCTGCTGCCGGTGCTGCTGGCGCTGTCGGCGGTGATATTGTTCCGGATGAACAGCAAGCTGCCCAAGGGACCGGTGGAGGTCCCGCTGTCACGGCTCCTGAACTGGAATGACAAGGAGGGGCTGTTTGGGATTTTGGCCGGCGGCTGCGTCATGGCATTTTCCGGTGTGCTGGAGATCGCCAATGCGTTTGGACGGACGGTCACGGCGGTTTCTGCGGACGGCATGGAGATCGTTACGGTCAGTGCGGGGGCCGGCCGCTCCGGTGTGGTGATGGGCCTGCTGGCCGTTGTTGCAGGGATCTGCCTGCTGGCAGGCGTGGCCATCTGCCGCAAAACGCCGGATACGGAACCCCAGATCCTGCTGGCGGTGCCGGTGCTGCTGCTGGCCCGGCTGATCTTCGCCTACCGGCTGTATTCCGTTGACCCGGTGCTGACGAATTACTATCTGGAACTGCTGGGGCTGATGTTGCTGATCCTGGCCTCCTACCGGCTCTCCGGCTTTGCCGTTCAGGCGGGCGGACCCCGGATGTTCGGGTTCTATGCCGACCTGACGGCTATCCTGGCCGTGACGCTGCTGGCGGACGGCCACAGCGCCGCTCTGCTGCCGCTGGGCGGTGCCGCCGCTTTGGAGGGCTTCCAAAGAGCCATGAGAATGTCCGGCGCTGCAAAGGGCAAAACGGAAGAATAAAAAAGTGCATGGCCCTGACGGCTTCCGTCAGGGCCATGTTTTTGCAGCAGACATACAAAAAGACCGTCTTTCGACGGTCTCTTTGTATATGATTGGGAAGATTGGATGAAAAGAAGTTTTGTCTCTTGCAAGTATTAAGATACAGGAGAATTATTAAGCAAACCAGCAGGAGTTGTTACAAAAGTTTTAAATCTCTCCGCGTTTCTTAAAAACTTTGCGTCGACGGCTTTCCTTGGCGAAGCTTTTCGAAAAATTCCGCCAGTACCGCTTGACAGTCCTCTGCCAAAATTCCGCCCACCAGAGCGGGCCGGTGAGGGAACTGCTCCATAAACAGGTTGGTCACGCCGCCGCAGGCGCCGAAGGCACTGTCCCGTGCGCCGTAGAACACCTTGGGAATCCGGGCGTTGAGAATGGCCCCGGCGCACATGGGGCACGGCTCCAGCGTCACATATAACGCGCAGTTGTCCAGCCGCCAGCTGCCCAGCGCGGCGTTGGCCTGGGCCATGGCTTCCATTTCCGCGTGGGAGCAGACCGCCTGCTTTTCCTCCCGGCGGTTCCGCCCCCGGCCGATCACGGCCCCGTCCCGGACGATGACGCACCCTACCGGGACCTCGCCGGTATCGGCGGCCTCCCGGGCCAATTCCAGGGCTTGAGACATATAGTATTCATGCGGCTTTGTCATGTGAGTCCTCCTGTATGAAAAATGGTATATTTGTCAAGACTTCCCGTAAACTGATAGTGCCGAGACAGGAACTGCCCCGGCGGTGGGAGGGAGATTATGATGAAACAATCCAGAAAATACGCCCCGGACCCGGAAACGCTAGCGCTGCGGGCGGAACTGCAAGCGGCCCAGAGTGAGCTGGCTCTGGCTTATCGGCAATTCGATCAGGCAACGGCCCCAGAGCTGGTGGAGTCCTGTATTTACCGCATCAGCGCTGCCAAGGCCCGGTGTGATTACTACCTCCGGGTGCTGAAGGCGCGGGAGCCTGTGGCGGCGGGATCCGCCAAGGGAGGGGCTGTATGGACGTGAATCAGAAAATCATTGCCGGCTTGCTGCTGGCTTTTTTTCTCATCACACTGCTGCGGATCTTCCGGACGCCCCTGCGCCTTGCCCTGAAGCTGCTGATGAACACGGCACTGGGGTTTCTGGCTCTGTGGGCGGTGAACGCCACCGCTGCCGTCACCGGTGTTGCGCTGGGACTGAACCTGCTGAACGCTCTGACCGTCGGCGTTTTGGGGCTGCCGGGTTTCGTGCTGCTGTTGTTGGCGCAGTGGGTGCTGTAAGGGTACATAGCTTGTCCTGCCGCGGGGGATGCCATACCCCTGCGGTGTTTTTGAAAATACGATTTTAGATTTCGAGAGATAATAGGAGAAAAACGTAGATTTTAAGAGATTTACATGAGCTAAATAAAAACCGTGTTGACATGGATGAGAAATCATGGTATAACTATCCATGCTCCGATTTTACCCCGGAGCTCTTGATTTGTAAAGAAATCAAATTTATATACGGAGGAAACGATCCATGTCCACTTTTATGGCGAACAAGGCCAACATCGAGCGCAAGTGGTACATCCTGGACGCTGCCGGTAAGCCCCTGGGCAAGACCGCCGTTCGGGCTGCTGACCTGCTGCGCGGCAAGACCAAGGTTACCTACACTCCTAACGCTGACTGCGGTGACAACGTCATCATCATCAACGCTGGCCAGGCTGTCCTGACCGGCAAGAAGCCCGAGCAGAAGATTTACCGGACTCACTCCGGTTGGATCGGCGGTCTGAAGGAGACCAAGTACCGCATCCTGATGCAGGAGAAGCCCGAGACGGCTATGCGTGTGGCTGTCCGCGGCATGATGCCCCGGAACACCGTCTGCAAGGATTCTCTGAAGCGCCTGCACATCTACGCTGACGCCAACTATGAGCAGCAGGCTCAGAAGCCCATCGTGCTGGAGTAAGGAGGAGTAAGAGAATGTATCAGTCTAAGAAGCCTTATCTGTATGGCACCGGCCGCCGGAAGTCCTCTGTGGCCCGCGTCCATCTGTTCCCCAACGGCACCGGCTCCA
>OGHJ01000102.1_pt1 | contig 143303 bp, 89 predicted proteins | sample 1571351 | NCBI WGS metagenome assembly OGHJ01 (sample SAMEA2582037, study PRJEB24529) | metagenome | biome: Human gut stool | place: China | collected 2011 | reverse complement strand
GTGCGGGCCCCCGTCAATTCCTTTGAGTTTCAACCTTGCGGTCGTACTCCCCAGGCGGAATGCTTATTGCGTTAGCTGCGGCACTGAAGGGCGGAAACCCTCCAACACCTAGCATTCATCGTTTACGGCGTGGACTACCAGGGTATCTAATCCTGTTTGCTACCCACGCTTTCGAACCTCAGCGTCAGTTACAGACCAGAGAGCCGCTTTCGCCACTGGTGTTCTTCCATATATCTACGCATTTCACCGCTACACATGGAGTTCCACTCTCCTCTTCTGCACTCAAGTCTTCCAGTTTCCAATGCACTACTCCGGTTAAGCCGAAGGCTTTCACATCAGACTTAAAAGACCGCCTGCGTTCCCTTTACGCCCAATAAATCCGGACAACGCTTGCCACCTACGTATTACCGCGGCTGCTGGCACGTAGTTAGCCGTGGCTTATTCGTCAGGTACCGTCTTCTACTCTTCCCTGACAAAAGAAGTTTACAACCCGAAAGCCTTCTTCCTTCACGCGGCGTTGCTGGGTCAGGCTTGCGCCCATTGCCCAATATTCCCCACTGCTGCCTCCCGTAGGAGTCTGGGCCGTATCTCAGTCCCAATGTGGCCGGTCAACCTCTCAGTCCGGCTACTGATCGTCGCCATGGTGGGCCGTTACCCCACCATCTAGCTAATCAGACGCGAGGCCATCTTCCAGCGATAAAATCTTTGACATGCCCGGGATGCCCCGGTCATGCGTCATGCGGTATTAGCAGTCGTTTCCAACTGTTGTCCCCCTCTGGAAGGCAGGTTCCTCACGCGTTACTCACCAGTCCGCCACTAAGCATTCCTATCATTTGGCCGAAACCTCAGTCAAGGGTGCTCCGTTCGACTTGCATGTGTTAAGCACGCCGCCAGCGTTCGTCCTGAGCCAGGATCAAACTCTCCAAGATATCTTGAAGCTATTTGAATAGCTCATTATTTGTTGTCGTTACATTGAAGTAACTTTGAATTATGGTTGGTTTTGACTGTGTCAAAACCCGCACTCTGGCATATGTTCAATCATTATGATTGATTACCTATCATTGTTCAGTTTTCAAAGATCTGCGCCCCTTCATATGGGGTACTTGAATATAATAACATTTCCATATACTGATGTCAACAAAATTTGGACAAATTTTACGACAAATTTCAGGAAAATTTTATCATTATTTTTGCACAATTTCACGGCCTAATTTTACAGATTTAAAACTTGAGTTATATTACTTTTTAGGCATGTCATATAGAAAGAATTTAAAATAAAAAGAAGCCGCAACAAGAATACATCTATTGCATTCTGTTGCGACTTCTTGTCTATATGACAGTGTGTTAATAGAATCCCTTATTTGTGTCTCAACACTGTATATAAAAACTTTTATATATAAGGTTATTGCAACTGTACATTCCTTATAACAAAAGCTATACATATAATGTGATTATATGTATTAGATGATTAGTTATCTGTCTGAATCGCTTCACGAAGGTTAATTTCGTGCATGTCTCTAACAGAAGGTTCTTCTGCAGACATATTTTTTACAGTTTGTTTTGTAGCAAACCAAACTGCTTCATTCATGTAATAACGCAATTCTTCATTAGATACATGTTCTTGATCTTGTGCCATGATATCAAGCATAGCATCTTCCAATGCTTGTGCTTCTTCATCAGTCAAAGGACCGCCAACGGCCTTTTGTTTTTGAAGCAATTCATTCATGCGATCAACCATGCTGCGCAATACATTGTAACCATAGCTATTTGTGTAACCTTGGTCCTTATCATATTTAGGGAATGTGTAATAGCTATACTCGTTTTTATTACGGTTTTCACCATTCCAGTTCAATGCAGTTTCTTGGCCATGTACATAACCTAAAGAATGTTTACGGAAATAATCAGCATAGTTATGCTTATCTTTAGAATGTAACCATTTAGCTTCTTCTTTAGTTAACGCTTGATGATTATTCTTTTTGCTTTCAGCTAAAGCAATGTGTTTTTCCGCATTTTCCCATGCTTTCACAAATTCATGGATACTTTGTACCGCCTGAGGGCTAGCCACAGGAACCAATACAACAGAACCTGTTGTAGGCACTTTAGCTGGATTTGGTAAAAGCAATGGATCATCAAATGTAGCAGATGCCGCATTAACATGGAATACGCCACTGCCAAATAATACTGCCGCTGTGAAAGCAAGCAAAGTGGATTTTTTCATTATATATTCCTCTTTTCTATCAACGAATTAAATCGGGTGGGAGGATCCCCTAAAGGGGAATCCTCAACCCGTAATGTTCAGTATGAACGTATTACAAACCTAGTCTTGCCATCATTGCAGCAATATTAGCTTTCATTTGTTCATTTTCAGCTTTCAAATCAGCTACTTCACCTTTTAATCCTTGATTTTCAGCTTTCATTGCAGCAAGTTCACGTTGCATTGCATATGTAGAACTGATAGGTCCTTTACGATAACGATCTGCAGTTTCTGCTTCGCCGTCTCTGTTACCTACTTTCCAAGTTACACCAGCATTTGCCATCATATGGCTATTGCTGCCTGCCCAAGCTACACCAGCATGTAACATCATGGATTCATTTTTATAATGAGCCACACCTAATGCCAATGCGGAGTCGCCACGGTAGTTACCGTAACCTGCCATGATTTGAGTAGGTTCGTAAGGGTCATAAGCCATAGGTTTCAATGCGGACAACGCGGAGGACATCGCACCAACTTGACGAACTTCGTTTACAACATTATTCATGCTGTTTGCAACACGATTAAGTTGGGAACCATTAACAGCATCAGTAGAAGTGGAGCTAATTTCGCCTGGAGCCACGTTAGTAATCTTATTACCGCCGTTGTTCAAACCAGAGCTTGTTAAGGATACGCTGCCACCACCATTATTCTTAATTGTGATACCGTTACCATTTGTCACAGTTGTATGACCGGAGTTATCCATAGTTGTAATGGAGTTGATACCAGTAATATCTTTTGCCAAACGAACATTCAAGCTGCCGTTGTTATCGGAAATAACACCGATATTGTTTGCAGTGGAAAGTTTGCTTTCATCAGTAACGCCACCTTTAACAGTCACTTTTTGACCTAGGTCACGATGGAATTCGCCTCTATCACCTGCAAAGTCTAAGCCAGCTTTCTTAAGGCCGTCAATACCTTTCTTCAAGTCACCGATGTTAGCACCATTTGTTAAGCTGCTGCTATTATCAGCAATATTGTTGATATCTTCGCCTTCGCCATAACCGCTTGCCATGTTAACAACTTTATTGCCACCATTGTTCAAGCCGTCCTTAGTCAATGTTACTGCACCAGTACCATCTTTAGGGGAACCTTGACCTGCTGGAGGAGTAGTAATTGCAACACCGTTGCTGCTAACAGTAGTAGTTACTTTAGTACTACCCATGCCAGATGTAACAACCACACCATCTGCAGTTGTGCTTGTTCTCTTAGTCTTTTTGTCAGTAGTTACAACACCGTTAACAGTCAACTCAGTGGACTGAGTTGGATTGTCTACAAGTACACCTTTAGCTGTTGTTTGAGTTGTATTATTTTGACTATCAGATACTTTCACATTATCTGCAGTAAGAGTAGTCTTATTACCAAATGTATCAGTGCTTGTAACACCTCTACCGTTTGTTAAAGTAGAGTGTTGTTGATCGTCTGTAGTTGTGGTTACACTGCGTAAGTTCAAGTCTTTTTTGATATCTACAGTGTATGTTTTAGACTTATCTGCATTAACTGTAGTTTCTACAGTTGTATTGCCACTATCGCCAGCTTTCACTGTTGTAGTTGCTGCCGCCATGCTGCTCTTCAACTGTTGAACATTAACTGCATCTGTATCATTTACACCAGCTGCCACGTTAGTAATCTTTTGATTATTTGCATTTAAGCCTTCGTTAGAAATGTATGTTTTACCGCCTACAGATACGCCTTTATCGTCAAGTACAACTTGTTTGTTTGGATCGGAACCAACTGTTACAGAGTCAAGACCTTTAAGGTTCTTAGCAAGTTTAACGTTCAAGTTACCGTTTTCATTAACTACGCCAATGTTACCATTTGAAAGTTTAGAAGCATCAGCTTCGCCACCTTTAAGTTCCAATGTTTGACCGAGGTCTTTATGGATAGCTTCACCGGAGTCGCCTTTGAAGTTCAAGCCTTTCTTAGTCAAGTCTTGAGTGTTCTTATCAATTTTGTTATCTACAACTTTCAATTGATCTTCTGTTGCAGCTTGACCATTAGTGATCTTATTAGGATCCCAAGTTCTGTTAGTCAAATCGTTAACAGTACCAGAACCACCATTGATAGTTACCTTACCGGAGTTGATTGTACCGTTTGTACCATTGATAGTTACAGCATTAGCACCTTCGCCAGCTCTAATGATACCTGTTGTACCATCGAAATGAACTGATGTATTGCCGGAGCCCAATGTCACTGTGTCTTTCAAGTTTACAGTGTATGTTTTAGCTTTTGTAAGATCGTTGATTTCTTCTTCAACATGAATGTTCTTGCTACCTTTTACCTTAGTATCGGACGCAGCTTTTACTTCGTTCAATTGTTTAAGGTTAACAGCATCGCTATCTTCTGTACCAGCTTTAACATTTTTGATTTGTGTATTGTTTGCATTGAAGCCGTTGTTTGTAACAAATGTATTACCGCCAATTGTCAAACCATTATTATTAATAGTTGTTTGACCAGTTGTTACGCTGTTCAAGCCTGTTAAATCTTTTGCAAGTTTAACATTCAACTTACCGTTTTCGGATACAACACCGATATTGTTGTCAGACAATTTAGCTTTATCAGTAATGCCACCTACAACATCCAATGTTTGACCAAGGTCTTTATGAATTAAATCACCAGAGTCAGCTTGGAAGTTTAAGCCTTTCTTACCGTTGTCTGTAACTTTTTGATCCACAGATTTCAATTGATCTTCTGTTGCAGCTTGACCGTTAGTGATGTTATTAGGATCCCACGTTCTGTTAGTCAAGTTGTTTACAGTACCATTTGCACCGTTAACTAGAACTTTACCAGCATTGATGTTTCCTGTTACACCATCGATCGCTACTTTACCAGCATTAATTGTGCTGTTCATACCATTGATAGTCACTGCATTAGCACCGTTACCAGCTTTTACGATACCAGTTGTACCGTCGATATTAACAGCTGTGTCGCCGGAACCTAATGTTACAGTGTCTTTCAATGCCACTGTATAAGTCTTAGCTTTTGTAGTAGGATCTTGAGTTTCATCAACATTGATGTTTTTGCTACCTTCTACTTTTGTATTAGATGCAGCTTTTACATCGTTCAATTGTTTAACATTTACAGCATCGTTGTCTTCTACGCCAGCTGTTACGTTTTTGATTTGCGTATTGTTAGCGTTGAAGCCATTATCTGTAACGAATTGTTTGTTGTTGATTGTCAAGCCATCGTTGTTGATAGTTGTTTGACCAGTTGTTACGCTGTTCAAGCCTGTTAAGTCTTTTGCAAGTTTAACATTCAACTTACCGTTTTCGGATACAACACCGATGTTGTTGTCAGACAATTTAGATTTCTCAGTAATGCCACCTACAACATCCAATGTTTGACCAAGATCTTTATGGATTAATTCGCCAGAATCAGCTTGGAAGTTCAAGCCTTTCTTAGTCAAGTCATTGCCGTTGTCAGTGATTTTCTTATCAACAATTTTCAATTGGTCTTCTGTTGCAGCTTGACCACTTGTGAAGTTTTTGCCATCCCAAGTGATGTTTGTCAAGTTATTTACAGTACCAGCAGTACCGTTGACAGTCACTTTACCGGAGTTGATAGTGCCGTTTGTACCATTGATAGTTACAGCATTAGCACCGTCACCAGCTTTTATGATACCTGTAGTACCGTTGATGTTGATTGCATTATTGCCAGAACCTAAAGTTACATTATCTTTCAATGCTACTTTGTAAGTTTTAGCTTGTGTATTAGGATCTACTGTGGAGTTAACATTGATGTTTTCGCTACCTTCAACTGTAGTGTTAGATGCATTTTTAACTTCATTCAATTGATTCAAGTTAACTGCATCATTGCCATCAGTACCAGCTTTTACGTTTTTGATTTGTGTGTTATTAGCATCAAAACCGTTAGCTGTAACGAATTTATTACCACCAATTGTTAAACCTTCGTTATTAATTGTTGTAACACCAGTTGTTACACTTGTTAAGCCAGTCAACTCTTTAGCGAGTTTAACATTCAACTTACCGTTTTCAGATACCACACCGATGTTATTGTCGGACAATTTAGCTTTATCGGAAGTACCACCTACAACGTCTAATGTTTCGCCAAGGTCTTTATGAATGCTTGTAGCATCATCACCTTTGAAGTTCAAGCCCTTCTTAGTCAAGTTGCTACCGTTGTCAGTGATTTTCTTATCAACAACTTTCAATTGGTCTTCTGTTGCAGCTTGGCCGCTTGTGATGTTATTAGCATCCCAAGTGATATTTGTTAAGTTGTTTACAGTACCTTTAGCACCGTTAACAAGAACTTTACCGGAATTGATATTGCCTGTTACACCGTCAATCGCTACGTTACCAGCAGTAATTGTGCTGTTTGTACCATTGATAGTTACAGCATTGTTGCCTTCGCCGGCTTTTACAATACCTTTTGTACCGTCGATGTTAACAGCTGTATTGCCGGAACCCAATGTTACTGTGTCTTGTAAACCAACTGTATAAGTCTTAGCTTTAGTAAGTGGATCTTCAGAATCAGTTACATTGATGTTTTTGCCTGCTTTTACAACAGTTTTAGCTGCCGCTGCGTTGTTAGATACTTCTTTCAACTGTTTAAGGTTAACTGCATGATTATCCTCAGTACCAGCTTTCACGTTTGTGATTTGAGTATCGTTAGCATTGAAGCCATTACTTGTAACAAATGTGTTGCCACCGATTGTCAAACCATTGTTGTTAATAGTTGTAGCACCAGTTGTTACGCTGTTCAAGCCTGTCAAATCTTTAGCAAGTTTAACATTCAATACGCCGTTGTTATTAACTACGCCGATATTATTTTCTGAAAGTTTAGATGCGTCAGCTTGACCGCCAGAGATTTTCAAAGTTTGACCAAGGTCTTTATGAATTGCAGTACCTGCATCACCTTGGAAGTTCAAGCCTTTTTCTACGATTTCAGTTTTTGTAGTATCAATTTTATTGTCTACAACTTTCAATTGATCTTCTGTAGCAGCTTGACCATTAGTAATAGCCTTAGGATTCCAAGTTCTGTTAGTCAATTCGTTAACAGTACCTGTAGTACCATTGATTGTTACTTTACCAGAGTTGATAGTACCATTTGTGCCATTGATAGTCACAGCATTAGCGCCGTCGCCAGCTTTCACGATACCTGTTGTACCGTTAATATTGATAGCTGTGTTACCAGAACCTAATGTTACTTCATCTTTCAAGCCTACAGTATACGTTTTAGCTTTAGTTACATTGTCGATGCTTTCATCAACTTTAATGTTTTTACCTTCAGCTACCTTTGTATTTGCTGCAGATGCACTGTTGGATACTTCTTTTAATTGTGCCAAGTTTACTGCATCGCTGTCGATTGTACCACGAGCAACGTTAGTAATCTTGTTACCACCATTATCCAAGCCAGTTTTAGTAAGAGATACAGATGCATTGTTTGTAGCACCGTTGCTAATAGTTACACCGTTGGAAGTAACTTTTGTATCGCCTACAGTTACGCTGTTCAAACCTTTAAGGTCTTTAGCCAAACGAACTTTCAAGTCATTAGAGCCATCAGATACAACACCGATGTTATCTTCAGCAGTTAATTTGGATGCTTCTGTGATACCACCTTTAACGTTTACTTGTTCACCAAGTTTTTTATTGATTACGTTACCGGAGTCACCACCGAATTTCATGCCTTTATTGATCAATTCTTCTTTAGTCTTGAACAATTGGCTACCGTTGATAGCATCTGTGGATGTAGCTGTTACAGCACCATCTTTTACATTTGTAATAGTAGTACCGTTCGCACCTTCTAATGTTACCTTAGTTTTATCAACAACACCGTTATTGATGTCATATTTAACAGCACGATCTGTCAATTTATCTACGGAAGATTTGGATGCAATGTTATTGATTGTAACTTGCTCTTTAACGCCTGCATGGTTTTTATCCTCTACGGTCAAGGATACTTCACCATTGTCGTTTACCTTGTAGGAACCGTCAGCGCTGGAGTTTCTTACAAGACGATAGTCAGTTGCACTGCTACCTTGTTGAGTAATTTGTTCACTAACTTTTTTCAACTGATCTTCAGTCGCTGCACGACCGGATACGATAGATGTGGAATCCCAGTTCTTATTGCTCAAGTTAGTTACATAATTACCAGTTTCACTTGCATGTTTCGTATTTTGAACAGTTTGAGCGCCCATTACAACAGCACCAGCAGTCACTCTGCCTGCAATACCATCAAGAACTACTTGATTGTTACCGCTACCCAATGTCACTTTGTTGTTCAAACGAAGATCATATTTAGCGCCTTCAGTGCTTGTAGCAGGAGTTGTTGTCAATTTAAGGTTATCATCGGAAACAGTTACTTTTGAATGTTTGCCTGCTTCGATTTTTACATCATGTAATTGGCTACCATTTACAGCATCTGTAGAAGTAGAGGATACTTCGCCAGCTTTCAAGTTAGTAATTGTTGTGCCACCTTGACCTTCCAAAGTAACCTTGTTTTTATTAACAGTTGCACCGTTAAGATCATATTTAACAGCACGTTCTGTCAATTTATCCAATTCAGTTTTGGATGCGATATTGTTGATTGTTACCGTATTAGCAGGGTTGTTAGGATGAGCTTCATCTTTAACTTTCAAATCAACTTTGTTGTTTTCTACAGAGTAAGAACCATCTGCAGAATTTGTATTATTGATCAAGCGGTAATCTGTTTTAGCCGCATTAGTAGTCTTGATTTCATCAGACACTTTTTTCAACTGATCTTCAGTTGCTGCACGACCAGATGTGATGGTAGGATTCTGAACATTCCATTCTTTATTGTCCAAACCAGTTACATAGTTTTTATTGTCGCTATGTTTACCTACACGAACAGAACCTGCAGTTACGCTGTTCAAACCTGTTAGGTCTTTTGCTAACTTAACATTAAGGTTTCCGTCTTTAGCTACAACACCGATGTTATTGTCAGATAAAGCACCTGTAGCGCCACCAGTAATACCTAAAGTATCACCAAGTTGTTTATTGATTTTAACATTGTTATCGCCTTGGAAGCTCAAGCCTTTAGCGATCTTGTTAGTGTTATTTGTGATATTAGTAGTATTGATATCTTGTTGCTCTTTAGAAGCAAGGTTCGTCAACTTAACTTGTTTAGGGTTGGAACCATCAGCATCAGCAACAGTCAATGTCATGCTACCATCAGCAGCTACTTTATATTCGCCATTGCTACCTGCTGCAGGGTTTGCAATCAAACGGTAGTCAGTTTTGGAAAGACCATTAGAGATTTTAGAGATATCAACATCGAATGTTTGATTGTCATTACGTGTCAATGTCAATCTCTTACCGTCATTGGATACTGTACCGGATGTAACATACGTATTTTTCAAACCTGTTACTTCAGCAGTCAAACCATTTGTACCGGTCATGTTAATCTTGCCGTTACCGTTTGCTTCATACGTTGCAGAACCACGTTGCAAGTATTTATCGTATTTTGCAGCAATACGAGAAATATCACCAATATTAGCCGCATTAGTTAATGTATCACCGCCAGATTGCACATTGGTAATTTGATAACCACCAGCATTGATACCGGTTTTGCTCATAGATACGCTACCAGTTGTAACGGAGTTGAAGTTTGCATTATCAACTGTTGCAACTGTAACATTGTCTCCGGCGCCTTCTAATTTAATATTTTTACCAGCGTTAAAGTTCACTGTACGGTTTGGAGCTTTTACGTCTTTAACCTTTTGGCCATTAACTTGAAGTTCCCAACCTTGGTTTACGGATTGAATTGCTTCATGAACAGTGTTTTTACCTGTATCACCAATATTAGTCATGGTGATAGTACCGTTTTGGTCAACCTTAGCATTACCGCCTAAGATATTTTTAGTGCTTTTAGCTACATTACCTACTGCATTAGCAACGCCATATAATTGGCTACCATTAATAGCATCTGTAGATTGTGCATTCACACGACCAGCTGCTACGTTAGTAATTGTACGTTTTGTAGAGTTATTACCTACGCTAACGGTAGAATCAGCAGTACCACCAGCATAGTTATATTGCAAACCGTTAATAGTTTCACTAGCAGTGCTTACAGGAGCAGCTGTTGCAGAATTAGCACCTAATGCAACGCCACGAACATTATTTACTGTTGCTTTGCTACCGAGAGCTAAGCCTTCGTTTTCTTGTACACTTGCTTCGCTACCGATTGCTACCGCATCAGTTACTTCTTTTTGAGCTTTAAGTTTAGTGATTAATTCAGGATTATCTTTGTAAACGCTACGATCACGTACACGTTCTAATGTACCAGCTTGAGCGCTTACGCCCAATGCGATGGAGCGGGAACCGGTTGCTTGTGCATCATCACCGATAGCCACAACATTTTTCTTGTCCCCATCTTGAGTACTTAACGCACTTGCTTCACGACCCATAGCAATAGAGCCGTAACCTTCGGAATGAGCATTGTTACCGATAGCTGTAGAACGTTCGCCTAATGCCCATGCCGCATTACCTGCAGCCACAGAGGAACCGCCCAATGCATAAGTATCATTACCCAATGCCACGCCGGAACCACCATGAGCACGCGCGGAGTTACCTACGGCAACGGAGTTATTTACTTTATATTGAGGGTCATTTTGAATACCGGATTCAGCATTGTTACCAATGGCAATGCCGTCCATTGCACGAGTTTTGGCATTGTTACCAAGAGCAACCCCGTTATCACGATAATGTGCTGCACCGTTACCGATAGCCACGCCTTGAATACCTTGAGATGTCGCATGATTACCGATGGCTACGCCTCTTACATAACCTTCACCTTTATAATTTGAACCTGATGCTACATACGCACTAGTACCCATAGCTACGCTATCTTCGGTATCTGATTTAGCACCTTGACCAATAGCAATGGAACGAGCTGCATTAGCTTGGGTATTAGTAGTTTCGTCATATGCTGTATACGGTGTGCCATTATCATCATATTTAGGAGTTGGATTTGCAGAACCGATAGCAATAGATTGATCACCTGTTGCCAATGCAGAGTGCCCCATAGCCAAGCTAGCTTTACCCTGTGCAGATGCAGCCGTACCGATAGCTGCCGCATATTGTTTGCCAGCATAGGCTTGTCTCATCATAGCCAAGGAGTTAAAACCTTTTGCTTTAGCAGCAGAACCGACAGCAATAGCGCCGATTTCTTCAGATTGAGCATAATGGCCTAAACCGATACCCAACGCACGAGATTGAGAATAGTCGCCGATAGAAATACCGGATACGGATCCATCTTTAGCACGTGCATTAGCTTTATTACCGATTTGGATGCCGAACACCTTATTATTGGTATATAAGTGTCCTTGTCCTGGATTCCCTGGTGTTTTGTAATCATACATATTAATAGTTGGTGCACCAGGGTTTGGTGTTAACCATGTCACACCGCCCGCAGTATATTCCTGACGATCCGCATTAGCCGGTGTTAAAGCAACCCCTCGATCAGATTCTGCCTGAACACCCGAAACCAACCCACTACCGCAGGTTAAAACCATAGCCGCCAAGCCAACTTTTACCGAAGCTTTAGCGGAATTACTAACAAAGCTTTTGGAGCCACGAGTATGGCTTTTTGCGATTTCAGATACAACGACATATGCGCCTCGTACCTGACTCCAAATTACCCTATAAATACGATTCATTTAGTAGTACCTACCTTTCACACAGTTTTATAAGGGATTCTAAAACCAACACTAAAACACTAAAAATAATAAAATTTTCATCAAAAATTTAATTACTATACATATAAAATATCAGATTAGTTTATGAATGTAAATATATTTTTTTCATATTTCGCTCATTTATTTTCAGAACTTTAAACTTCTTTTAAAAATTGATTTTCTTACTCATTTAAATATATTTTCAATCATAAAAACCCTTACAACAATGGGCCAAACAACACTTATAATCTAAAGCTAATGATTTTATAGTAAATTAATCACATTTATAATTTTCGATTAAAATTATATGTTCTGTATTATACACTATTATGAAAAGTTTGTGAAGTCAAACACAAAAAAAGAACGAAAGTCCTTTCACAGTAGACTTTCGTTCTTTCATTTTATATACCATATAGGGTTAAAATCATCTAATTTTCATGGGTATTTTCTGGTACATCAGCTCACTTTTCACCACATGAACACAAGATGAAATAGACATTAATTACATGCCTAAACGACTCATAATAAGAGCCAATTGTCGCTTAGTTTCTTCGTTATCTTTCTGTAGACGAAGGTTATCTTCTTTTAATGCCGCATAGTCTGCAGTTAATTTTTCATCCTGCGCTTTCATGCGTGCATTTTCAGCTTTCAAAGCGGTCATTTCATCCTGCATTACGTACATAGAACTGATAGGCCCGCCCTTGTAGCGTTCAGGAATAGCCTTCTTCTCATCAGAAGAACCGAATTTACGAGTTACACCGGCATTCACCATATTATGACGACTACCAACAGATACGCCTGCATGGAACATAGTGTCTTCCGATGTGTAGTGAGCAACACCTAAAGCTGCTGCAGTTTCGCCTCTGTAATTACCAATACCGGCCATCACTTGAGTTGGTTCTAACGGATCATATTGAATCGGTTTCAACGCAGACATAGCCGCCGCATGAGCACCTACACGTTGCGTTTCGCCCGCCACGGAATTAATAGCATTGGCCATGCCCTCCGTAACTCCTTTCAATTGATTTACGTTAACCGCATCCGTACCGTTTACACCAGGACCTACATTGCTAATTGTTTTACCACCATTATTCAATCCGTCTTTAGTAAGACTTACAGTATTACCGCTAGCAGGAGTAATGGTTATGCCACTGCCGTTCACAACCGTAGAGTTACCTGCAGCATCCTTAGTCGTTACGGACGTAAGACCTTTCAAATCTTTCGCCATACGAACTTTAAGATTAGTGCCGTCAGATACAACGCCTACATTATCTTCTGTAGTCAACTTGCTAGCATCAGTAATACCACCGATTACGTTTACCTGTTCGTTAAGCTTTTTGTTAATCACATTACCGGAATCACCACCGTATTTCATACCATCGTCTTTGGTTGCCACTTGATGAGTCTTACCGTTTTCATCTTGGTACTTAATACGAGTAATTGCATTACCTCCTAGATCGGAATCGCCCTTATCAGCAATCATATCTGCATTGCGACCATCTTTACCGGTTAAACCGATGTGACCAACGCCGTCTTTACCGGACATAGATACAGCATCTTTACCGTCTTTACCTGTAATAGCTACTTTACCGTCTGTACCATTCGCAGCGTCTGGACCTGTAATGGAAACGCCATCTTGACCGTTTTTGCCGACTTTCACCTTATCAGTATTAACCGTATCAGCAGTAACAGTTTTGGTAGTAACGCTATCGGTCTTAAGATTCTTAGCCATTTTAATAGTAACATTACCATTTTCGGCTACTGTTTTGATATTTTCACCGGAATAATCGCTATCAGCCCCTTGACCTTCACCTTTGATAGTAACCTTTTGACCTAAATCACGATGGAAATCACCTGTATTACCGGCAAAATCCATACCTTTCTTCGTAATGTCATCACCTAAGTTATTAATCTTATTATCCAAGGTTTTATGGGACTTCTGCAATTGATCTTCTGTAGCAGCACGACCACTCGTGATATTGTTAGGATCCCAATCTTTGTTTTCCAAACCTGTCACATGACCGTCCTTGCCATCAACAGAGACTTTTCCGGCAGCAATCTTACCATCTTTACCATCAATAGTTACCTTATCTCCGGCCTTAATCGTACCGTTTGTACCGTCAATCGCTACATTGCCGGCCTTGATTGTACCCTTATCGCCATCGATTTCAACTTTATCACCGGCTTTGATGGTGCCTTTGTTGCCATCGATGGTAACCTTGTCACCGGCTTTAATAGTACCTGTTGTACCATCCATCGCAATTTGTTTCGTAGCATCAGATCCCATTGTTACTTGGTCTTTGAGGCCCACTTTGTAGTTTGTAGAACCGTCCGCATTAGTGGTCTTATCTACTTGGACATTATTACCTGCCGTTACAGTTGTAGTAGCAGCTGCTGCGGCTTTATCCAATTGGGATTTATTAACCGCATCCTTAGAATCAGTACCATCAGCTACATTCGTAATCTTCTTGTTGGACGCATCGATACCGTCCTTCGTCATGGATGGACCGTTGGTAATCTTCACGCCGTCTTTTGTAACAGCAGTCAACGGATTGCCATCCTTATCTTGAACGGTCATACCTTCACCATTTACAACGGTTTTACCGTTTACACCATTAGTGCCATTATTGAAAGTTATGGAATCTAAACCTTTCAGATTTTTTGCTAAACGAACATTAAGGATATTATCTTTACTAATAACACCAATATTGTTTTCGGTCAACTCAGATTCATTGGTGACACCACCCTTAATGTCCAATTGTTCATTAAGTTTCTTCTTGATGGTAGTACCGGAGTCACCACCGTATTTCATACCATCATCTTTGGTTGCTACTTCATGGGTTGTGCCATTTTCATCTTGATATTTAATGCGCGTGATTTCATTTCCATTAATATCAGCAGCACCTTTATCAGCGATAATATCCGCACTGCGACCATCTTTACCAGTTAAACCAATATGACCTATACCGTCTTTACCGGACATGGACACTGCATCCTTGCCGTTTTTATCTGTAACAGCTACCTTACCGTCGGTGCCATTCGCCGTATCTGGACCTGTAAGAGATACGCCATTCTTACCGTCTTTGCCAACTTTCACGGATTCAGCTTTAAGATTTTTGTTCATCTTCACATCGATAGTCGTGTTACCTGTTGCTGCATCTTGTTTGATGAAAGTTTTAATGTTTTCACCGCTATAGTCAGCATCGTCAGCTTTGCCTTCACCTTGAACAGTGATAGTAGAACCCAATTTATTAGTTTGTACGCCGCCTACATTCGCATTGAATTTAAGCCCTGTATCAGTTTGACCTGCCAAAGCTTGTTTCAATTGATCCTCTGTTGCAGCACGACCGGATACGACTTTACCTGCGTCCCAAGTCTTGTTATCAAGCCCTGTCACGTAGTTACCTGTATTAGCAGGGGTTGCACCATCGGCTTGTTTACCCATGGTTACAGTGCCGGCTTTCACAGTTTCTGTAGCAGTAACAGATGTAACGTTAAGATCTTTCTTCAATTTTAGACCAATCTTAGTGTCGTCACCGGTTTGCGTAATTTCCGTCGTAATATTATCGTCACCGTTTACCGTTACCTTGGAGCCTAATTTATTCGTTTTTGCATCATTATTATCTGCGTCAAAACGAAGACCTTTATTGGTCAGTTCAGTCTTAGCGTCATTAATATTATTGTTGAGTTCAGTTTTAGTGTCAGCGATATTTTTGTTTAATTCGGTTTTAGTATCACCAATGTTTTTATTTAATTCAGTCTTTGTATCAGCGATATTCTTGTTTAACTCAGTTTTAGCTTCATGTAATTGACCGCCGTTAACCGCGTCTTTGGAATTAGCCGCAATATTACCATCAGCAACATTGGTAATCTTTTGGTCGTTCGCATTGATGCCATTTGGAGATACATAGGTCTTACCACCTACGGTCAAACCACCACTATTGATGGTTGTACCGCCAGCTGTTACGCTATCTAAACCAGTTAATGTTTTAGCCAACTTCACGTTCAATGTGCCTGTGCCATCAGATACAACACCAATATTATTATCCGTTAAATCTGTAGCCGCAGCTCCACCTTTAATGGCAACAGTACCACCTAGCTTCTTATTGATAGTCGTACCGGAATCGCCGCCAAAGTTTAGGCCTTTGTCCACTTCGGATTTAGATGCTACATCTTTAATCGTTACGGTTTTTGTTTTATCCGGATGGTTCTTATCCTGTACGGTCAATGCTACGTCACCGTTGGCATCTACAGTGTAGTCACCATTAGAGCCTGCCGTAGGATTCGCAACAAGACTAAAGTCTGTTGCACTAGCACCTTGTTTCTTAACTTCATCACTAACCGTTTTCAATTGGTCTTCCGTTGCTGCACGGCCAGATGCAATTGTAGGGTTATCAATACTCCAAGCCTTATTATCAAGACCAGTCACATAGTTACCAGTATTAGCAGGGGTTACACCATCAAATTGTTTACCCATAGTTACAGTGCCGGCTTTCACAGTTTCTGTAGCCGTAACAGATGTAACATTAAGATCTTTCTTCAATTTAAGGCCGATCTTCGTATCGTCACCAGTTTGCGTGATTTCTGTCGTAATATTGTCGTCGCCGTTTACCGTTACCTTAGAGCCTAATTTATTCGTTTTTGCGTCATTATTATCTGCGTCAAAACGAAGGCCTTTATTGGTCAGTTCAGTCTTAGCGTCATTAATATTATTGTTGAGTTCGGTTTTGGTGTCAGCGATATTTTTATTTAATTCGGTTTTAGTATCACCAATATTTTTATTCAACTCGGTCTTAGCATCGCTAATGTTTTTATTTAACTCAGTTTTAGCGTCATGCAATTGACCACCGTTAACCGCGTCTTTGGAGTTTGCAGCAATATCACCATTAGCCACATTGGTAATCTTTTTGTCGTTCGCATTGATACCGTTCGGAGATACATAGGTCTTACCACCTATGGTCAAACCACCACTATTGATGGTTGTACCGCTAGCTGTTACGCTGTCTAAACCAGTTAATGTTTTTGCCAACTTCACGTTCAATGTGCCTGTACCGTCAGATACAACGCCAATATTATTATCCGTTAAATCTGCGGCCGTAGCTCCGCCTTTAATGGCAACAGTACCACCTAGCTTCTTGTTGATAGTCGTACCAGAGTCACCGTCAAAGTTCAAGCCTTTATCCACTTCGGATTTAGACGCCACATCCTTAATCGTTACGGTTTTTGTTTGATCTGGATGGTTCTTATCTTGAACTGTCAATGCTACGTCACCGTTGGCATCTACAGTGTAGTCACCATTGGAACCCGCCGCAGGATTCGCAACGAGACTGAAGTCCGTTGCATTAGCACCTTGAGTTTTGATAGCTTCAGTAACAGTCTTCAATTGATCTTCTGTTGCAGCACGTCCGCTAACAGCAGTAGGATTAGTGACACTCCATGCCGTATTATCAAGACCTGTTACGTAATTCCCCATATTAGCAGGAGTTGCACCATCGGCTTGTTTACCCATGGTTACAGTGCCGGCTTTCACAGTTTCCGCTGCCGTAACAGTGGTAACATTAAGATTTTTCTTTAATTTAAGACCTATCTTCGTATCGTCACCAGTTTGACTGATTTCCGTCGTAATATTGTCGTCGCCATTTACTGTTACCTTGGAGCCTAGCTTATTCGTTTTTTCAGCGTTATTATCCGCATCAAAACGAAGGCCTTTGTTGGTAAGTTCAGTTTTAGCGTCACCAATATTTTTATTCAACTCGGTCTTAGTATCGCTAATGTTTTTATTTAACTCAGATTTAGCGTCATGCAATTGACCACCGTTAACCGCATCTTTGGAGTTTGCCGCCACATCGCCATTAGCAACATTGGTAATCTTTTGGTCATTCGCATTGATGCCATTTGGAGATACATAGGTCTTACCACCTACAGTTAAACCTCCAGCATTAATAGTTGTGCCACCCGCTGTAACACTATCCAAACCGGTTAATGTTTTAGCTAACTTCACGTTCAATGTTGTACCATCAGATACGACACCGATATTATTGTCCGTCAAGTTTGCAGCTACGGCGCCACCTTTAATAGATAACTTATCGCCTAACTGCTTGTTGATTACAGCCCCGCTGTCGCCATCAAAGTTAAGACCTTTAGCAATGGTCGTATTAATCGTAGAGATAGCATTTCTATTGGTCGTAATATCTTGTGTATTTTGAGCAATATTTTGTTTATTTTGTACAATATCAGTCTTGTTTTTAGTTATATCTTGTTTATTCTTGCCGATATCAGTCGCATTTTGAGCAATGTCAGTTGTGTTTTGAGCTATTTTATCCTTGTTCGTATTAACTTGCGTATTAACAGATTTCAACTGATCTTCCGTTGCAGCACGACCGGTTACGGCTTGTGGATTATCTACATCCCAAGCAGTATTGGTAAGACCAGTTACCGTGCCTGCAGTACCATCCACAGATACAGGATTAGCAGTTCCTAAGGTGATTTTATCCCCTAATCCAACAGTATATTCCTTACCGCCGGCTGCATTTGTACCTTCTTCTACAGTGATATTGCTGTTTTTAGCTTTCACAGTACTTGCCTTAGCAGTTCCACCGATAGCATCCTGCAACTGACTGAAGTTAACCGCATCAGTAGGATCTGTGCCTTTTGCTAGACCGGTAATCTTTTGATTATTTGCATTGATACCGTTTGGCGTTACGTAGGTCTTGCCGCCTACGGTCAAACCACTACCATTAATAGTTGTTCCACCAGCTGTTACGCTATCCAAACCGGTTAATGTTTTAGCTAATTTTACATTTAATGTGCTGCCATCAGATACGACACCGATATTATTATCCGTAAGATCCGCCGTAGCACCACCTTTAATGGTAACAGTGTCGCCTAATTTTTTATTAATCGTAGCACCGCTATCGCCGTTAAAGTTTAATCCTTTATTGATATTGGTTACATTTGTATTGACCTTATCATTAACGGATTTCAACTGATCTTCCGTAGCAGCACGACCACTTACAGCTTGAGGATTATCCGCGTTCCAAGACTTATTATCGAGCCCTGTTACAAAGTTACCGTTTGCACCGCCAGCACCACCAGCTTGTTTGCCCATAGTCACAGTGCCGGCTTTCACAGTATCAGTGGCAGTAATAGTAGTAACATTGAGATCTTTCTTTAATTTAAGACCGATCTTAGTATCGTCACCAGTTTGGCTGATTTCTGTCGTGATATTATCATCGCCATTTACCGTTACCTTGGAACCCAATTTATTGGTCTTAGCACCGCCTGTGTCCGCATCAAATTTGAGACCTGTGTTAATCACATCATTCTTCGCAGTCGATATATTATTGTTTAGCTCGGTTTTAGCATTATCTATATTGCCGTTCAGTTCAGTTTTAGCGTCATTAATATTTTTATTGAGTTCAGTTTTGGCATCACCGATATTTTTGTTTAATTCAGTCTTAGCATCATTAATGTTGTTATTTAATTCGGCTTTAGCCGCATGAAGTTGACCGCCGTTAACTGCCTCTTTGGAGTTAGCCGCCACGTCACCATCAGAAACATTAGTTATTTTCTTGTCGTTTGCATTGATGCCGTTCGGCGTTACATAGATCTTACCACCTACGGTTAAGCCCCCATTATTGATGGTTGTACCACCAGCTGTCACACTGTCCAAACCAGTTAATGTTTTCGCTAGTTTCACATTTAACACACCGCCATCAGATACGACACCAATATTATTGTCCGTCAAGTTAGCAGCCGCTGCACCGCCCTTGATGCTAAGCTTATCGCCCAACTGTTTGTTAATTACAGCACCGCTGTCTCCATCAAAGTTAAGACCTTTAGCAATAGTTGTATTGATTGTAGAGATAGCATTTTTATTGGTCGCAATATCTTGTGTGTTCTGAGTAATATTTTGCTTGTTTTGTGCAATATCAGTCTTATTTTTACCGATATCAGTAGTATTTTGAGCTATATCAGTCTTGTTCTTGGTTATATCTTGTTTATTCTTACCGATATCAGTCGTATTCTGAGTAATGTCAGTTGTGTTTTGAGCTATTTTATCCTTATTTGTGTTAACTTGCGTATTAACAGTTTTTAACTGATCTTCCGTTGCAGCACGACCAGTTACAGCTTGTGGATTATTTACATTCCAAGCGGTATTCGTAAGGCCTGTTACAGTTCCAGCAGTTCCATCCACATTTACAGGATGTACCGTACCTACCGCAAGTTTATTACCCAATCCAACAGTGTATTCCTTACCACCATTCGCATTAGTACCTTCTGTTACGGTTACATTCGCGTCTTTCCCTTTTACCGTAGTGGCCTTAGCAGTACCACCGATAGCATTTTGCAATTGACTGAAATTAACCGCATCATCAGGCGCTGTACCATTAGCAACACCAGTAATCTTTTGATTATTGGCATTGATACCATTTGGTGTTATATAGGTTCTAGCACCTACACTCAAACCATTTCTACTAATAGTAGTATTTCCTGCATTAACGCTATCCAAACCTGTTAAATGTTTTGCCAATTTTACATTCAATCTACCGGTACCATCAGATACAACACCAATATTATTATCCGATAATGCCCCTGTAGCACCGCCTTTAACGACTAGAGTATCGCCTAATTTTCTCTTAATCGTAGCACCGGTATCGCCGTTAAAATTGAGTCCTTTTTCAAGAGTATTATTAATAGTGTTAATATCATTCTTATTAGTAGTGATATCACCTGTATTTTTTGTGATATTTCGTGCATTATTACCGATACGGCTTGAGTTATCTGAAATACTTTGCGAATTTCGATTAATAAAATACTGATTAGAATTAACTTTCTCATTAACCCGCTTTAACTGATCTTCTGTAGCAGCACGACCAGATACAGGTGTTGGATTATTTAAATCCCAATTTTTATTTGTAAGACCTGTTATATGTCCATTAGAACCATCTACCGTTACCGGATGTGATGCATTTCGACCTACAACGATTGTACTATTTAACCCGACGGTATATTCCTTACCGCCATATGCATTAGTACTTTCTAATATTCTTATGTTCGGATCTTGTTCTTTCACCGTAGTCAATTTAGGAATACGATTAGCCACATCTTGTAATTGACTATAGTTAACTGCATCACTGCCTCCATTCCCAGGTGCAACACCGGAAATTTTTTGATTATTAGCATATATACCGCTTGAGGATACATAGAGTTTATTTCCTACAGACAACCCTCTATTATCAATCGTGGTGTTTCCTGTTGTTACGCTGTCCAAACCGGTTACTTTTTTAGCCAATTTTACATTTAATGTGCCGTTAGCTTCGGCCTGAACACCGATATTACCATCGGACATAGCACCTCTGGCACCGCCCTTAATAACCGTCGTTTGACCTAACTGTCTGTTGAATGCGGTACCAGTATCACCATCAAATCCCAGGCCTTTATCGATATTGTCTTTATTATATCTAATAGCATCATGGATTGTGCTTTTGCCTGTAAGACCAATATTGCTCATCGTCAACTTACCGGTATCAGGATCGAGAGTTGCATTACCGCCAAGAATATTTTTAGTTGTAGTGGCTAAATTTCCCAAACTATTTGCGACACCAAACAATTGACTACCGTTAATAGCATCTGTAGACGAAGCATTCATACGACCTGCAGCCACATTTGTAATCGTACGTTTTACCGTATCATTACCGATACTTACAGTAGAATCTGCCGTTCCCCCCGCTAAATTCTTATACCACAAACCATTTACAAGCTGATTTGGGGTACTTACTGTGTTATCAGTTTTAGAATTTGCACCTAATGCAACTGAACGTTCATGTCCGGCATTAGCAGACACACCTAAAGCCATAGAATTTGTTTTCTCTGCTTTACTGCTCAAACCTAAGGCCACAGAGCCTTCTGCTCCTGTAGACGTGGAAGACCTAACCCCTAAAGCTAAAGAATTCCCACCGGATGCGACTGAGCCTTCACCGGCCGCAATATCGGCGTAACCATTTGTCGTACTAGCCCAACCAAGTGCCGTGGAATGAGAGCTGTTTGTAGTCGAATTCGTTCCCAGTGCAGAAGAGCCTTCTTTGAAAGCTCTAGCACCATTACCAATAGCTACCGCCCAGTCAGCTCGCGATTGTGACCCATTCCCCATCGATATGGCACCGCCACCACCGGCTTTAGCATCGTTACCAAAAGCCATGGAGGATCCTCCCCAGGCGCGCGCATTTGTACCAAATGCCTGATCATTATCTTTTCCTACAAGTTGATCAGCATCATTATATCCAGCCCGGGAATTATTACCTAAAGCAAATCCATTTTTTGAAAATGATTTAGTCAAATTCCCTATTGCTACACCATTATCAGCAGAAACTGTTGCCGTTCTACCTATTGCAACACCTTGCACATAACCACTACTAACAACAGCTCCGGTACCCATAGCCACACTGTTATCTGCCAATGCTTTACTATTGTCACCTATCGCTACAGTACCCTCTTTAGCTTGGGCATTATCACCCCATTTTAATGTAGATGCCTGTGCTTCAGTTGGTATAATCCCTCCTGCTAACATAACAGTACAAATAGAAATGCCAATCATCTTGGCAAATACCGATGTCATTGTCGAACGTTTCGACATATTTCTCGCTGTTTCAGCCACAACGACATAACATCCTTTTGTACGACTCCAGATTACTTTAAAAATTCGGTTCATCTCGTCTTACTCCTTGCATAAAACTATCAGATTATATGAATATAATAAAATATTTTATAACTATTTTAAAAAGTAAAAATACAGTTAATATATGGCTATTTACCGATGCATATCATATTAAACATATCATATTCTATGTTAAAAGTAAAAAATTTTTCACTCTACACTCACTTCCAAATCATAAATATTTATGAATATACAAAAACTCCGCTATATGCCTTATGAATATGCTAAATGTACTAATTTTTTCGCATAAAATTAACTTCATGAAAAAAATGTATTTCACCTTAGTAAACTATTATGATCCAATTGTTACTCACCTATTTCGATTATCTTACAAGTTAATCATGACATATATATGCTCATAACAACCATTGCATCTATTTCTTGCATGCAAAAAGGCACCAAAAGCATTTCGCTTTTGGCGCCTTTTATAAGTACTGCCGTATCAATATGTTATTTCATATTATTTCAAGCCCGCTTGTTGCATCAATAATGCAATTTGTGCTCTCATTTCTTCATTGTCGCGTTGTACTTTTTCGTACTTAGCTTTCAAAGCAGTCATTTCATCTTGCATTACGTACATGGAACTGATAGGGCCACCTTTGTAACGTTCAGGAACTGCTTTCTTCGCATCGGAAGTACCGAATTTACGAGTTACACCGGCATTTACCATGTTATGGTGGCTACCAACAGATACGCCTACATGGAACATAGTGTCTTCTGCTGTGTAATGTGCAACGCCAAGAGCCGCCGCAGTTTCACCTCTGTAATTACCGATACCAGCCATCACTTGAGTTGGTTCCAATGGATCATATTGAATAGGTTTCAATGCAGACATAGCCGCCGCATGTGCGCCTACACGTTGTGTTTCGCCCGCTACGGAGTTAATAGCATTAGCTAACCCATCTGTAGCACCTTTCAATTGATTTACGTTAACTGCATCAGTGCCGTTTACACCAGGGCCTACATTGGTAATTGTATTACCGCCGTTGTTGAGGCCATCTTTAGTAAGACTTACAGCATTACCGCTAGCAGGTGTAATTGTTACACCGCCACCGTTCATAACTGTCGTATTACCAGCAGCATCCTTAGTGGTTACTGTTTCAAGATCTTTCAAGTCTTTTGCCATACGAACCTTAAGGTTGCCAGTACCATCGGATACGACACCTAAATTGTCTTCTGTAGTTAACTTGCTAGCATCAGTAATACCACCCACTACATTAACTTGTTCGTTAAGCTTTTTCTTGATTACGGAACCGCTATCGCCACCGTATTTCATACCATCATCTTTAGTCGCCACTTGGTGGGTCTTACCGTTTTCGTCTTGGTACTTAATACGAGTGATGTTGTTACCGTCTAAGTCTGGATCACCTTTATCAACGGTAATATCCGCATTACGGCCGTCTTTACCAGTTAAACCGATATGACCAACACCGTCTTTACCGGACATGGATACAGCATCTTTACCGTCTTTACCAGTAATGCCTACCTTGCCATCTGTACCGTCAACACCGTTAGGGCCAGTAATGGATACGCCATCCTTACCGTTTTTACCAACTTTTACCTTATCAGTAGTTAAGCTGTCAGTCTTAAGGTCTTTCGCCATCTTGATAGTAACATTACCATCTTGGTCGGCTACTGTTTTAATATTTTCGCCGGAGTATTTATCATCAGACTCTTTACCTTCACCTTTGATAGTAACCTTTTGACCTAAATCACGGTGGAATTCACCTGTATTACCGGCGAAATTCATACCTTTTTTCGTAATTTCATCACCTAGGTTATTAATCTTATTATCCAAGGATTTGTGAGATTTTTGCAATTGATCTTCTGTAGCAGCACGACCGCTTGTGATGTTGTTAGGATCCCAATCTTTGTTTTCCAAACCTGTCACATAACCGTCTTTGCCATCAACAGCTACCTTGCCTGCTGCAATCTTACCATCTTTACCATCGATAGTTACCTTGTCGCCAGCTTTAATGGTACCGTTTTCACCGTCAATTGTTACATTGCCAGCTTTAATAGTACCTTTGTTGCCGTCGATTGTAACTTTATCACCAGCCTTGATAGTACCTGTAGTACCATCCAACGCAATTTGTTTCGTAGCATCAGAGCCCAATGTCACTTGGTCTTTGAGACTTACTTCATAGTTCTTGGAACCATTCGCATTAGTGCTAGGTGTTACAGTAATATTATTACCTGCCGATACCGTTGTGGATGCAGCTGCTGTAGCTTTATCCAATTGAGATTTATTAACTGCATCGTTAGGATCTGTGCCGTCAGCTACATTCGTAATCTTATTACCGCCATTATTTAAGCCGTCTTTTGTAAGACTCACTGCATTACCACCAGCACGATTGATTGTCATACCATCACCATTGATAACAGTATTATTGCCGCCGTTTGTGAAAGTAGCAGACGTTAAGCCTTTCAATTCTTTCGCTAAGCGCAATTTCAATGTATCGGAACCGTCGGAAACAACACCGATGTTGTCTTCAGTCGCTAATTTGCTTTCATCGGAGATACCGCCCTTAACATTCACTTGGTTGTTAAGTTTCTTTTTAATCACATTACCTGTATCGCCACCGTACATCATACCATCATCAAGAGTTGCAAGTGTATGTGTATTGCCATCTTTATCTTCGGTCACTAAACGATTAATGCTTGTACCATCTACACCATTTTTAGCGTCGCCACCTTTAATAGTAACGCCGTCTTGACCATTTTTACCAGCAATTGCCACACTATTAGCTTTGAGGTTTTTGTTCATCTTCACATTGATAGTTGTGTTACCATCTTGATCTTGTGTGATGAAAGTTTTAATGTTTTCACCGCTGTAGTTAGCATCAGCATCATTACCTTCGCCCTTAACAGTAACCGTAGAGCCAAGTTTATTAGTTTTTACGCCGCCACTGTTAGCGTCAAATTTCAAACCTTTATTAGTTAATGCATCTTCGCTATCTTTGATTTTGTCTTTTAAGTAATCCACATTAACCGCTTCGCTACCATCGTTGCCTGTAGCATACGCCACATTTGTTACATGAGTACCACCAGTTTTATTAGCATAAGAAGGACCTTCATAAGTTACTTTTGTCTTATCAACAGCACCATTATCCAAATTATACTTAACAGCACGATCATTTAATTTGTCGAGACTAGATTTAGATGCAACATCCTTAATCTTAACAGTTTCTTTTTGACCTGCATGGTTTTTATCCTCTACAGTTAAGTCAACATCACCGTTAGAATCAACTGTATAAGCACCGTCTGCAGCAGCTGCATTTTTCACCAAACGATAATCTGTAGCAGCAGCACCTTGACTCTTAACAACATCACTAATTTTTTTCAATTGATCTTCTGTAGCTGCGCGACCGCTTACAGGATTAGATGTATTTACATCCCAATCTTTATTATCAAGACCAGTCACATAGTTCTTAGTATCAGCGTGTTTACCCATTGTTACACCGCCGGCTTTCACGGTATCTGTAGCCGTCAATGTTTGAACATTAAGATTTTTGTTCAATTTAACGCCGATCTTAGTGTCGTCGCCGGTTTGCGTAATTTCAGTAGTGATATTACCATCACCATTTACTGTTACTTTAGAACCAAGTTTGTTCGTTTTTACATCGTTATTATCAGCATCGAAACGAAGGCCCTTGTTGATGAGTTCATTTTTAGCATTACTGATATTAGTATTCAATTCGTTTTTAGCATCGTGCAATTGACCGCCGTTTACAGCGTCTTTACTGCCTGCGCCTACTGTACCATCAGCAACATTAGTAATCTTTTGATTATTCGCATTGATACCTGTTGGAGATACATATGTTTTACCACCTAAAGTCAAACCGCTGTTGTTGATAGTAGTACCACCAGCTGTAACGCTATCTAAACCGCTTAACGTTTTCGCCAATTTCACATTCAATGTGCCATTGCCGTCAGATTCAACACCGATATTACCATCGGATAATGTGCCTGTTGCACCGCCTTTGACAGACAGTTTTTCACCTAATTTTTTATTGATAACCGCACCGGAATCACCGTCAAAGTTCAGGCCTTTATCAAGAGTTGTATTGATAGTAGTGATATCTCCAGCATTTTTATCGATAGCAGTTTTATTAGTGTTAACTTTATCATTAACCTTTTTCAACTGATCTTCTGTAGCACCGCGACCAGATACAGCCGCAGGATGATCTACATCCCAATCTGTATTTGTAAGGCCTGTTACATGACCAGCATCACCGTCTACAGTTACAGGATGTGCTGTACCTACGGTAATTTTATTACCTAAACCAACAGTATATTCCTTACCGCCTGCTGCGTTTGTACTTTCTGTTACAGTTACATTCGCATCCTTTGCTTTTACAGTGGATGCTTTGGCTGTACCGCCGATAGCAGCTTGTAGTTGACTATAGTTAACTGCATCATTAGGGGCGCTACCATTAGCAACATTAGTAATCTTTTGATTATTCGCATTGAGACCTGTTGGAGATACATATGTTTTACCACCTACAGTCAACCCACCGTTATTGATAGTAGTACCACCAGCTGTGACGCTATCTAAACCTGTTAACGTTTTCGCCAATTTAACATTTAATGTACCGTTACCATCGGATGCAACACCGATATTGCCATCAGACAATGCACCTGTAGCACCGCCTTTAACAGTTACAGTATCACCTAATTGTCTATTGCTTACAGTACCTGTGTCGCCAGCAAAGTTCAAACCTTTATTAATTTTTGTATTAATAGTGGAGATATCTTGCTTGTTTTGAGCGATATTGTTGGCATTGTTTGTGATATTTTGCTTATTATCTGCAATAGCTTGTTTATTCTTATCAATTTGGTCCTTATTAGTATTAACTTTATCGTTTACTTTTTTCAATTGATCTTCTGTAGCCGCGCGGCCAGATACAGCCACAGGATTATCTACATTCCAATCTTTATTTTGAAGGCCTGTTACATGGCCTGTAGTACCATTAATCGTTACAGGGTTCGCTGCACCTATTGTAACAGTGTTACCCAAAGTCATGTTAATAGTTGTATCACCATTAGCTTGTGTAATTGCGGCATTGATATTACTGCCATCACCTTTTATAGTAACTTTAGAACCTAATAGGTTGTTTTTCGCACCACCTGTATTAGCATCGAAGTTAAGACCTTTATCAATAGTGTCTTTATTAAATTTAATAGCATCATGAATCGTGCCTTTACCTGTGTTGCCGATATTGCTCATCGACAAGTTACCCGTATCAGGGTCAAGCGCTGCATTGCCACCTAAAAGGCCTTTTGTAGTACTTGCTAAATTACCCAAGGTATTTGCAACACCATATAATTGGCTACCATTGATTGCATCTGTAGATTGTGCATTTACACGACCTGCAGCCACATTTGTGATAGTACGTTTTAGTGTATCGCTACCTACACTAAGTGTGGAATCAGCAGAACCGCCGGCATAGTTTTTATACCATAAGCCATTTACCAATTGATTTGGTGTGCTTACTGTAGCATCAGTCTTGGAGTTAGCACCTAGTGCAACGGAGCGTTCATGTGCAGCATTAGCAGATACACCTAATGCCATAGAGTTTGTTTGCTCAGCTTTACTGCTTAAACCTAATGCTACAGCACCTACCGCACCAGTAGATGTAGAAGATTGCACACCTATTGCTAGGGAATTACCACCAGATGCAACAGAACCATCACCAGCCGCGATATCAGCGTAGCCATTTGTAGTACTACCCCAACCGAGTGCAGTGGAGTGAGAGCTATTAGTTGTAGCATTCGTCCCCAATGCAGAAGAGCCCTGTTTCAAAGCCTTAGAACCATTACCGATAGCTACCGCCCAATCACCTCTAGATTGAGAACCATTACCCATAGAAATGGCACCGCCACCACCGGCTTTTGCATCATTACCTAGCGCCATGGAGGAACCACCCCAAGCACGAGCATTAGAACCGAAGGCTTGGTCATTATCTTTACCTACAACAGTTCCATTCTCATCAATGCCTGCCCACGCTTCATTACCAAGCGCAAAACCATTAGTAGAACGAACGCGGGTACTATTACCAATAGCAACTGTATTATTACCACTCGTATATGAGTTACGACCGATAGCCACGGCTTGTGCCCCATCAGCACTAGTGCCGGAACCAATAGCAATTGCATTTACAACCGTAGTTGTAGCACTTTGACCGATAGCAATACCACCAGTTCTTTGATTTGCCGGAACACTTTTCCCTTTATTATCATCAACAGTTACAGTCGCACCACGACCAATAGCGATACCAGCCAAAGTTCTACCCTCGTCCGTATCTCCTCTACCTACAGATGCACCCGTACCTACTGAAATACTATAATCACCCGTAGACGCTGTATTATCACCAATCGCGATACCGCCGTCATTTTCAGCTGTTGCACCGTTACCTCTTGTAATAGGTGCCCCCAAGACATCCGTAGGCATCATAACGCCTGTCAACATAACGGCAACTGCTGTAGCACCTACCATTTTAGAGAATACAACCGATAAAGAGGAACGTTTCGTCATGTTCTTTGCTGTTTCTGCCACAACGACATAGCAGCCCTTTGTGCGATTCCAAATCACTTTAAATACTCGATTCATTAATCTTTCTCCTATAAAACTTATAAAACTTACTAACTAACTATCTACATATTTAATGAAATAACAATGATAGATCGATGATGTATTGAGAATTCATCGACATTCTTGAATGTGTATATCTAAAATACCACAAATTACGGGAAAAGTAAACTTTTTTTCATTTTATTTTCATAAAACTTTTGTGTTTAAGTTATTAATAATTTCGATAAAATTAAATATACTGAATATTCTGCATAAATGCTGTATTTTTTTACTATTATTCACCAACTTTCATAAATAATACTAATATGCTCCATAATTATGTACCAATATCACATCATATATAACCAATTTATTTTCTCTTCATCATTCTGATTTATGATAGACCATATAATAGAATGATATCTTTTCATAAACAGATATCGTACAGTGTTTCTGCCATTTTGACTCAATGTACGTACACAATTACTACATACCTACTTAAGCCAATTAACTATTGCACAATCAATAAAGGTAGCATTTTATTATATAGTAAAAGGAATGACAGGTGAAATTCAAATCGCCGTCATTCCTTTTTTTATTCTAAGACACTCTAAAGGCGTATCGGCGGGATTTATAGGCTTTATAGAAATAGAGCATATGTGTATAAAAACAATTTATACGATTACTCCATGTGTTTTTTAATTTTTATTGTTATACTGAAAGCAGAAAGGAGGAAGAAATCTATGTCAGAACTCAATATCTTACAACAAAATATAGATAAACCAAATACGGTTACAGAAGAAGATATCGTAGTTACACGAGATAATCAAACTTTCACAATCAAAGGTCGCTTTAATGGGGAAGAAGGCGTATTCACATATGATGCGGACGTTCAACCTAACGATCAGTTACAATTTCTGCATCACAATTTTACGGCCATCGTAAAAAAAATTACATATAAGGTGATTCAAGGTCAGCGAATCACATTGATTGCAAAATTATATGCATAAAAATATCGGGGTATTGTTAATACAAACAACACCCCGATATTTTTTATCGGTCATACAATTATAAGAAATACAATACAACAACACTTAATTCTTATAATTGAATCATCTAACATTATTGAATTGTCGGTGCATTAATCGCTTTGCGAAGGTCCACTGTGTGAAGTTCGTCCATCGCAGGAGCTGCTTTTTCATCTACAGGCTTCACGCGATTATTACCGTCTTTCATAGCTTCATTCAAACTGAAGATGACCATTTCGTTCATGTAGAAACGCAATTCATCATCATGTACATTGGCCGTATTACGATCCAAGATATCGATGATTTGTTGCGCATAGTCCAATTTAGCGTCTTCAGATACAGTCGCATGTTCTGTAAAGAACTGTTTGTAATCGTTGTACAAACGATCTAACGCCATGCGCGCATAGCTATCATTTTTATAACGATGGCTCACGATGTACCAGCTGCGACGAACGTTCATGTAGTACAACACATTGTTACGGTAACGCTCTTGACCAGTCATAACGCGGGAATCATCCATGATGCGCTTGCCCTTTTGGTCCAATTGGAATTGTGTGAAAGCATTCACTACGTCCCGAACTTCTTCGCTAGGTACAGGAACAGCCACTTCTGCTTCAATCACGTTTAATGGTTCAGCTGGTTGTTCCGGCATCATCAATCGATCTTGAGCCGCATCCGCTTGACCTACCGCGCATACACAAGCAAGTGCCAATACAGGCATAAATGTTTTGAATTTCATAAATCCTCCTAATGATGAGCCGCCTCCCAAAGGGCGGCTTTCATATTCCTTACATGATTCTTACATGACTAGAGTATACTAAATAACGCATTTAATCAAGTTAAAGTTATTTTGTAAGCCCTGCTTGTTGCATCAACAATGCAATTTGAGCCTTCATTTGTTCATTATCAGCCTTAACGGAAGACAATTCATTGAGGCTTTCTTGCATGCGTGCATTTTCAGCTTTCAACGCTGTCACTTCATCTTGCAACACATAAACGGAGCTGATAGGGCCACCTTTATAACGATCTGGAATCGCTTTCTTCGCATCGGAGTTACCGAATTTGTGAGTTACACCGGCATTCACCATATTATGGTGGCTACCTACGGACATCCCTACATGGAACATCGTATCTTCCGCCGTGTAATGTGCAATGCCTAGAGCAGCCGCTGTTTCACCGCGATAGTTGCCGATACCGGCCATCACTTGAGTTGGTTCCAACGGATCATACTGAATAGGTTTCAACGCAGACATAGCCGCCGCATGAGCACCTACACGTTGTGTTTCACCCGCTACAGCATTGATTGCATTCGCCATCTTATCTGTTGCGCCTTTTAATTGATTTACGTTAACCGCATCAGTACCGTTCACACCAGCCGCAACATTGGTAATTGTATTACCACCGTTGTTGAGGCCATCTTTAGTAAGACTAACTGCATTACCACTAGCAGGTGTAATCGTTACACCGCCACCGTTCATAACTGTAGTATTACCTGCAGCATCCTTAGTTGTTACTGTTTCAAGACCTTTTAAGTCTTTCGCCATACGAACCTTAAGGTTGCCAGTACCATCGGATACGACCCCTAAATTGTCTTCTGTAGTTAACTTGCTAGCATCAGTAATACCACCGATTACGTTTACTTGTTCGTTAAGCTTTTTGTTAATCACAGCGCCGCTATCGCCACCGTATTTCATACCATCATCTTTAGTTGCCACTTGGTGGGTTTTACCGTTTTCGTCTTGGTATTTAATACGAGTGATTTCGTTGCCATCAAGATCAGGGTCACCTTTTTCAACAGAAATATCCGCACTACGGCCGTCCTTACCATTAAGACCGATGTGACCAACACCGTCTTTACCGGACATAGATACAGCATCTTTACCGTCTTTACCTGTGATACCTACCTTGCCATCTGTGCCATTCGCGGTATCAGGGCCTGCGATAGATACGCCATCTTGACCATCTTTACCAACGTTAATAGTGCCTTTGTTACCGTCGATTTCAACCTTGTCACCAGCTTTGATTGTGCCTGCATTACCATCGATGGCAATTTGTTTCTTCGGATCAGAGCCTAATGTTACTTGGTCTTTAAGGCTTACTTCATAGTTTTTAGAACCATTCGGATTGTCGCTTGGTGTAACCTTAATATTATCGCCTGCTGTTACCGTTGTAGTCGCAGCAGCTGCAGCTTGATCCAGTTGAGATTTATTGACTGCATCAGTTGGATTTGTACCATTAGCAACATTTGTAATCTTGTTGCCACCATTATCCAAACCATCTTTAGTTAGGCTCACAGTATTACCACTAGCAGGTGTAATCTTCATGCCGCCACCATTTACAACAGTAGTGTTGCCTGCAGCATCTTTAGTTGTTACTGTTTCAAGACCTTTTAAGTCTTTCGCCATACGAACTTTAAGATTATTGCTGCCGTCGGATACAACGCCTAAATTGTCTTCAGAAGTCAACTTGCTAGCATCAGTAATACCGCCGATTACGTTTACTTGTTCGTTAAGCTTTTTGTTGATCACAGCACCGCTATCGCCACCGTATTTCATACCGTCATCTTTGGTTGCCACTTGGTGGGTTTTACCATTTTCGTCTTTGTACTTAATACGCGTGATTTCATTGCCTTCGATATCAGGATCACCTTTTTCAGCAGTGATATCAGCGCTCTTACCGTCTTTACCGCTTAAGCCGATGTGACCTACACCATCTTTACCAGACATAGACACAGCATCTTTACCATTTTTATCGGTAACAGCTACCTTTCCGTCTATACCATTCGCTGTATCAGGACTTGTGATAGATACACCATCCTTATTATCACCTTTGCCAACTTTTACAGACTCAGCTTTAAGGTTTTTGCTCATCTTCACATCAATCGTCGTGTTGCCTGTTACTGCATCTTGTTTGATGAAAGTCTTGATATTTTCACCGCTATAGTCGGTGTCAGCTGCTTTACCTTCGCCTTGTACGATCACTGTAGAACCTAGTTTACTAGTTTGTACACCGCCTACATTGGCATCAAATTTAAGGCCTGTTGCAGTTTGATTTGCCAAAGCTTGTTTCAATTGGTCTTCTGTTGCAGCACGACCAGATACAACATTCCCTGGATCCCAAGTCTTATTATCAAGACCAGTAATATAGTTGCCTGTATTACCAGGGTTCGCACCATCAGCTTGTTTACCCATTGTTACGTCGCCTGCTTTCACAGTGTCCGTAGCCATAACAGATCTAACATTAAGATCTTTCTTTAATTTAAGAGCAATCTTAGTATCATCACCAGTTTGAGTAATTTCTGTAGTGATGTTGTCATCACCGTTTACAGTTACTTTAGAGCCTAATTTATTCGTTTTTTCATCGTCATTATCCGCGTTAAAACGAAGGCCTTTATTGATAAGGTCTGTTTTAGTATTATCAATTTTATTATTTAAGTCATTCTTGGTATTCGTAATTTGGTCACCAAGATCTTGCTTAACTTGATGTAATTGACCGCCGTTAACTGCATCTTTAGAGTTAGCAGCCACATCGCCATTAGCCACATTGGTGATCTTTTGGTCATTAGCATTGATACCATTTGGAGATACATAATTCTTACCATCTACGGTCAAACCGCCGTTATTGATAGTAGTATTACCAGCTGTAACGCTATCCAAACCAGTCAATGTTTTAGCCAATTTTACATTCAAAGTACCTGTACCGTCGGATACAACACCGATATTGTTGTCAGACAATGTACCTGTAGCACCGCCTTTAACAGCAACCGTATCACCTAATTTCTTATTGATTGTTGCACCAGAGTCCCCATCAAAGTTCAAACCTTTTTCAATAGTTTTATTGATAGTAACGATATCACCAGCATTCTTTGCGATATTTTGCGTATTATTAGCAATATTACCGGTATTTGTTGTGATATTTTGTTTGTTATCAGCGATTGCTTGTTTATTTTTGTCGATTTGATCCTTATTTGTATTAACTGTATCGTTAACCTTTTTCAACTGATCTTCTGTAGCAGCGCGACCAGGAACAGCCACAGGATTGTCTACATTCCAGTCTGTATTTTGAAGGCCTGTTACATGTCCTGCATTACCATCTACAGTTACAGGATGTGCAGTACCAACATTGATTGTATTGCCTAATCCAACAATATATTCCTTACCACCTGCTGCATTTGTACCTTCTGTTACAGTTACATTTGCATCTTTTGCTTTCACAGTAGGCGCTTTATCGATAGAGTTAATTGCATTTTGTAATTGACCATAGTTAACCGCATCATTAGAGTTAGTACCATCAGCTACATTGGTGATCTTTTGATTATTCGCATTGATACCGTTTGGAGATACATAATTTTTACCATTTACGGTCAAACCGCCGTTATTGATAGTAGTACCACCAGCTGTAACGCTGTCCAAACCAGTCAATGTTTTAGCCAATTTAATATTTAACGTATCAGTTCCGTTGGAAACGACACCGATATTGTTATCTGTCAATTTAGTTGCGTCGGTTACACCGCCTACAACATTAGTCTGTTCTCCTAATTTACGAGTGAATTTATTGTCTGCAGCTGCTGCAGCTTTTACATCACCTGTATAAGATACGCCTTTTTCCACTTCTGTTTTAACTGCAAACAATTGGCTGCCATTGATAGCATCAGTGGATGTAGCAGAAATACGACCGGCCGCTACATTAGTAACCGTCCGTTCCATACCTGCCTTGCCTACGCTTACTGTGGAAGCAGGATTTGTGCCTGCAAAGTTATGAGTTGCCCCATTGATTGTTGCAGAAGGAGTAGCCACAGCCGCTGCTGTTTCAGAGCCATTACCGATAGCTACGGCATTGTCATTAGCTACTTTCGTATTATTACCAAGTGCCAAACCATTATTAGCCGTCACTGAAGCACTGTTACCTAGAACCATGCCATTGTCACCGGAAATAGTAGAGTTACTACCTACTGCATAGGAATTATCCGTTGTAATGGTATTTTTATAACCAAATGCACCAGCTGTATTACCTTTAACCGTACCAGCAGTAACCTTTTTAATTTTATCACCATTAGCTTCTGTAATTTCTGTAACAGTAGCAGTCCCTACCGTATTGTCACTACCGATAGCATATGCATTATTACCGTAAACCTTATTGCCTTTACCAAGAGCACCTGCGGATGCACCGGATAGAGTTGCATTCGTCATATCAAAGCCCACTGTATTTGTATCGCCAAGAGCTGTGGATTTCTCCCCATAAGCACCAGCCTGACTACCGATAGCAAGAGAGTTATTCCCCCAGCTACGAGCCATAGCACCGATAGCGGTGCTAGCCACACCTTTTGACAAGGAGTTAGCACCGATAGCATTAGAACCCGTGCCTAAAGACTGCGTCATCATACCAATAGCAAGGCTTGCATTTCCGATAGACGCAGTATTTACATAGTTCTTACTATCATTAAGACCTGCTGTACCCAACCCACCTGGATACAACGCAGTTACTTCACGGTTAAAGTTCTTCTGTGTACCTGGCACCGCTAAATCAGGAATAGCTTGATATAAATCGGGTTTCGCTTTATCGATATCATCACCGCCGATAGCGATAGAAGACTGTCCAATAGATCTTACATCACCACCGATAGCCACAGATTGTGTACCATAGACCTTCGCTACACTACCAATAGCTACAGATTGAGAAAATTTCTGTCCATCACTGTCAACAGTAGCATTCTTTCTAATTATATTAGCTTCCGCTGCAGCACCGATAACCACGTCACCACGAGAACCATAAGACGCAGCTTCCGCACCCATTACAACTGCACCGGAGCCAGGTTGTTGATGATACTGGGAAATCGTGCTCTTTGCTTGACGACCTATTACAATATCGCCATTTTCCTTTGCCACAGATCCTTGACCGATAGCAATGGTACCCGCAGGATAAGGAACATTCACTCGTTGTTGCCCTTCAGCCTTCGCACCATTACCGATGGCAATACCATTTTCACTTGTTGCTAATGTAGCCGCGTCATTACCTATCGCCACAGACTTAGCACCTGCAGATTTCGCATTATCACCGACTGCCACGCTATTGCTACCAGTAGCAGCAGCGCCAGGGCCTTGTATTACACTTGCTTCTGCAATCCCCGATACTAAACAACCCGTAATAGCAAACGCGCATAAAGCTGCACGGAAAGTAATGCTCGTTCTTGCAGAACTCACACTAGCTTTACCTCCACCGCTCTTAACTAACTCAGATACTACAACGTAGCAATTTTTAGCTTTACTCCAAATTACATTATAAATTCGATTCATGTTATTCCTTTCTCACCGAACTACCGATTTTGCCGGTTACGCATTCTGTTTATAGCCTCACATAAAAAACAAAATAAAAGAAGAAGTCATAGACATAAAAAATCATCTACACTTCTAACATAGAACAATAGTACTCAATACTACAGTTTGAGTACTATTAGGTATATATATTTTCCTTTACTATACTCACTCTAGCGACTACTATATCAAACATTTTCAATATTGTAAACAACTTTTTCATGTTTCATTCATTTTTATGGTTTATTTAATAGTTTTAAAAAATAAGATAGAAATTCTTCATCTTTTCTATATATTTATGGAATTAAATTTACATATTCACATACGAAAGATTTAGTCTATATATGACAAAAGCCGAGGCGGTTTGTGCCTCGGCTTTCGTCATATGATATAGTCTAAATTTTATTGAATTGTAGGTGCATTAATCGCTTTGCGAAGGTCTACTGTAGGAAGTTCATCCAATGTAGGGCCCATTTTTTCATCCACAGGTTTCACGCGATTATTACCGTCTTTCATAGCTTCGTTCAAGCTGAAGATCACCATTTCGTTCATGTAGAAACGCAATTCATCATCATGTACATTGGCCGTATTACGATCCAAGATATCGATGATTTGTTGCGCATAGTCCAATTTAGCGTCTTCAGATACAGTCGCATGTTCTGTAAAGAACTGTTTGTAATCGTTGTACAAACGGTCCAACGCCAAACGCCCATAACTATCGTTTTTATAACGATGGCTCACGATATACCAACTGCGGCGAACGTTCATGTAGTACAACACATTGTTACGGTAACGCTCTTGACCGGTCATAACGCGGGAATCATCCATGATACGTTTGCCCTTTTGATCCAATTGGAACTGTGTAAAAGCATTAACAACGTCGCGAACTTCTTCGCTAGGTACAGGAACAGCTACTTCCGCTTCAATTACGTTTAATGGTTCAGCTGGTTGTTCTGGCATCATCAATCGATCTTGAGCCGCATCCGCTTGGCCTACCGCGCACACACAAGCAAGAGCCAATACAGGCATAATTGTTTTGAATTTCATACTTCCTCCTTATGATGAGCCGCCCTGGAGGGGCGGCTTTCATATTCCTTACATAACAAGACTAAGAATTCTTTTTATTTAGAAAGTCCCACTTGTTGCATCAACAATGCGATTTGAGCTTTCATTTCTTCATTATCGCGTTGTACTTGATCGTATTTAGCAGTTAACTCTAAGTCATGTTGTTTCATGCGTTCATTTTCAGCTTTCAATGCAGTCACTTCATCTTGCAATACATATGCAGAGCTGATAGGGCCTGCTTTATAGCGTGCCGGAATGGCTTTCTTAGCGTCAGATGTACCAAATTTGTAGGATACACCTGCATTAATCATGTTGTCATGACCGCCAAGAGATACGCCCATATGGAACATTGTGGATTCATTAGTATAGTGCGCTACGCCTACAGCAGCAGCTGTGCTGCCTTTGTAGTGACCTACAGCAGCCAATACTTGAGTTGGTTCCAATGGATCATATTGTAATGGTTTAAGGCCGGAAATAGCTGCACTAGTAGCACCTACATCAGCGATCTTACCATCCACGCTACGCATAGCACTGCTCAATTGATTTACGTTAACCGCATCAGTGCCATCTACACCAGGGCCTACATTAGTAATTCTATTACCACCGTTGTTAAGACCGTCTTTAGTAAGGCTTACAGCATTACCTTGAGCAGGTGTAATTGTCACGCCGCCGCCGTTCATAACAGTCGTATTACCAGCAGCATCCGTAGTAGTTACGGACTCAAGACCTTTCAAATCTTTCGCCAACTTGATGTTATAACCATCACCAGCAGCGTTTTTCACAACACCGATATTATTATCCGCCAAACGGTTCACATCCGCACCACCAGTAAGGTTCATAGTATCTCCCAATCCACGAACCACTTTACCGCTATCACCAGGTTGGTCACCTTGGAATACACGACCTGTTCTTGCTTTGTTATTGAAGTCGTCATTAACAGCTTTCAATTGGTCTTCTGTTGCAGCACGACCAGGAACTGCTACAGGGTTTTCAGGATTCCAAGTTTTGTTATCCAAGCCTGTTACGAAGTTTCCTTCTTTACCGTCGGAACTTTGTTTCCCTACGACTACATCGCCAGCTTTCACAGTATTTGCCGTTATGGAACCGTCATTGCCGTCAATCTTAACTTGATTACCGCCATTGCCAGCTGTGATTGTACCTGCAGAACCGTCGATATTAACTTGTTTTGCTGGGTCTTGGCCAAGAGTGATCTTGTCGTTCAAGGCCATCTTGATAGCGCCGTTGTCTACGGAAGTCTTAATGTTGCCGTCACCTTTCAAGTCGATTGTTTCGCCCAGAGGTTTCTTCACGGATTGACCGTCTTCCGCTTTAAGACCGAAGCCTGTGGATTTGATGTCTTCAATAGCTGTATGCAATTGACCGCCGTTTACAGCGTCCTTGCTACCAGCGCCAATAATACCATCAGCCACATTAGTGATCTTCTTATCAGCCGCATCAATGCCGTCTTTTGTTACCTTAGGACCATTTTCGATAGTCAAACCGTCTTTATTAACAGTAACAGCTTTGTTGCCACCATCATTGATTTGCAAGCCGTCTTTCGTCAACCTAGTCGCTTCATTAGCGCCGTCCTTGATAGTAACGCCATTTGTATCCATCTTAGTGTCGCCTGTTGTTACAGTCTTAGCTGTTACAGTGTCTACAGTGATGTCTTTTTTCAATTCCACCTTAACAGCGCCGCCGTCTACGGATGTTTTGATATTCGTGTCATCACCTTTAACCTTAACAGTTTCACCAAGAGGTTTCTTCACAGATTGACCGTCTTCCGCTTCAAGACCGAAGCCTTTAGTTTTAAGGCTTTCAACAGCGTCATGCAATTGGCCACCGTTTACAGCGTCTTTGCTATCTTTTGCAACCGTACCGTCAGCTACGTTAGTAACCTTCTTGCCTGCTGCATCGATGCCGTCCTTCGTCATGGATGGACCATCGGTAATCTTCACGCCGTCTTTTGTAACAGCTGTCAACGGATTACCTGCTGCATCTTTAATAGTCATGCCTTCGCCGTTTACAACGGTTTTACCGTTTGCACCGTTAGCTCCGTTGTTGAAAGTAATGGAGTTCAAGTCTTTAAGGTCTTTTGCCAAACGAACATTGAGGATATTATTTTTGCTGATAACGCCAATATTGTTTTCAGTCAAATCATCTTCGTTTGTTACGCCACCCTTAATGTCCAATTGTTCATTAAGTTTTTTCTTGATAACGTCGCCGTGGTCACCGCGGTAAGCCATACCGTCATCTTTGGTTGCCACTTGATGTGTCTTACCGTTTTCATCAGTGTATTTAATACGAGTGATTTCTTTGCCATTGAGGTCCGGATCACCTTTTTCAACAGAAATGTCAGCGCTACGGCCGTCTTTACCGTTAAGACCGATGTGACCTACGCCGTCTTTACCGGAGATGGATACAGCTTCTTTGCCGTCCTTACCAGTCACAGCTACCTTGCCGTCTGTACCGTTCGCTGCGTTAGGTCCTGTAATTGACACGCCGTCCTTACCGTCTTTGCCAACCTTTACGGATTCAGCTTTAAGGTTTTTATTCATCTTCACATTAATAGTTGTATCACCAGATGTTGGGTCTTGTGTGATGAAAGTTTTAAGGTTTTCACCGCTGTAATCAGCGTCAGCTGCAGTGCCTTCACCTTTAATAGTCACTTTGGAGCCAAGCTTGTTAGTTTGTTCGCCGCCTACGTTAGCATCGAATTTCAAACCTTTATTAGTTAATGCGTCCGCACTATCTTTGATTTTATCATTCAAGTAGTCCACATTAACCGCTTCGCTACCATCGTTGCCTGTAGCATATGCCACATTCGTTACGTGAGTACCACCTTGTTTATTGTTATATGCAGGACCTTCGTAAGTTACCTTGGATTTATCAGGATTACCAGCTGGATCCAAATCATACTTAACAGCACGATCATTCAATTTATCAAGTTTGGATTTAGAAGCAACGTCTTTGATGGTAACGGTTTCTGTTTGATTTGGATGATTCTTATCCTGTACAGTCAACGCAACATCGCCGTTCGCATCCACAGTGTAGTCTCCATTGGAGCCTGCCGCCTGATTTTTGATCAAACGATAATCAGTGGAGTTAGCACTTTGAGCATCCAACGCTTTTTTCAATTGATCTTCTGTTGCCGCACGGCCGGATACGATCTTATCTGCATCCCAATCTTTATTATCAAGACCTGTTACATAATTGCCTGTTTCGCTGTCGCCAGCTTCGTTATTAACAGTTTGACCACCCATAGTAGCACCGCCTGCTTTCACAGTCTTAGCCGCCGTTACGGAATCAAGATTTTTAAGGTCTTTCGCCAATTGAAGTTCCAATTTGTCAGTGCCATCAGCTTTTACGTTGATGTTGCCGGATGCGCTCTTGAACGCTGCAGATTCAGCTTCAGTTACGCCTTCACCTTGTACTTTCACCAAGGAGTTCAATTTTTGTTTATTCACGGTGCCAGTGTTGTTGCCTGTGAATTGTAAACCGTCCTCCATAGTCGCAACTTGGTGTTCGCCGTTGCCATCTTTGTAAACGATACGTGTAAGACCATTTGTACCGTCTACACCTTTTTCACCTTTAACGCCTGTCGCAGGATCGTCATAACCAGGTTTCACGGACAAGTCGATACCATTAGTACCATTCACGCCGTTCGTTCCAGCAGGGCCAGTCAAGCCGATGTGGCCTACGCCGTCCTTACCGGAAATAGAAACTGCTTCTTTACCGTTTTTATCAGTCACAGCTACCTTGCCATCTGTACCGTTCGCTGTGTCAGGACCTGTAATAGATACGCCGTCCTTACCATTTTTGCCAACCTTCACAGATTCCGCTTTAAGGTTTTTGTTCATCTTCACGTCAATAGTCGTATTGCCTGTTGCCGCATCTTGATTTATGAAAGTTTTGAGGTTTTCACCGCTGTAATCTGCGTCAGCTGCAGTACCTTCACCTTGAATTGTTACAGTGGAGCCTAATTTGTTAGTTTGTACACCGCCTACATTGGCATCGAATTTAAGACCTGTGTTGATAAGATCTGTTTTCGCATTAGTAATATTATTATTTAATTCGTTTTTAGCATCGTGTAATTGACCGCCATTGACAGCATCTTTAGAACCAGCCGCTACGTTACCGTCTTTCAAGTTAGTAATTTTTGTACCGTTAGGACCTTCCAAAGTTACTGTGTCATGGCCTGTGTTACCGTCATATTTTACGGAACGGTCTTTTACATTATCTAGTTCAGTTTTGGACGCAATATCCTTAATCGTTACAGTTTTAACGTCACTGGATTTTTCGTCTTTTACTTTCAAGTCTACTTGATTGTTTTCAACCTTATAGGAACCGTCTGCCGCGTTGTTCGGATTAGCAATTAAACGGTAATCTGTAGCACTTGCATTAGACGCTTTCAAAGCATCGCTAACCTTCTTAAGTTGGTCTTCTGTCGCTGCGCGTCCCTCTACATACGTAGGATCTGAAATGTCCCAAGTTCTATTATCTAAACCTGTTACAAAGTTACCAGTTTGGTTACCACCTTTTTTATCCGCTACAGTATGATTACCTACAGTGGCAGTGCCTGCTTTCACAGTGTCAGATGCCGTTACAGATTGCAAGCCTGTCAAGTTTTTCGCCAATTGCAATTGTAATTTTGCATTGCCATCAGCGCCAACAGCCGCAGAAGTAACACCAATATTATTGCCTGTAGCAAGATCAGAAGCGCTTGTTACACCACCGTTGATGTCCACTTGTTTGTTAAGCTTAACATTGGATGTAGCACCCATATCGCCTTTGAATTTAAGGCCGTCATTCAAGGTTGCCACTTCTTCGTTCGTGCCGTCAGGTTTTTGGTACGTAATACGAGTTGTAGTCGCGCCAGGAGCACCGTCTACACCGGGTTGACCGTCACGAGTAACGGAAATGTTAGTTGTTACACCATCTTTACCGTTAATGCCGATTTTACCGTCCTTACCGTTTGCACCGGTTGCAGTAATTGTCTCTACATTAAGGTTTTTACCAAGTTTCACATCAATTGTGCTATCGCCGTTAGCGTCTTGAGAGATTTCTGTAATGATATTGGAATTATCCCCTTTAACTGCTACTTTAGAGCCCAATTTATTTGTTTTTTCACCGCCGTTATTAGCGTCGAATTTCAAGCCTTTGTCGATAAGATCTTGTTTAGTTGTATCAATCTTATTATTTAAATCATTTTTAGTATTTGTGATTTGGTCACCAAGATCCTGCTTAACTTGATGTAATTGACCGCCGTTGACAGCATCTTTAGAGCCCGGTGCCACATTACCGTCTTTCAAGTTGGTAATTTTTGTACCGTTAGCACCTTCCAAAGTTACTGTATCTTTGTCAGTTTCACCATCATATTTCACGGAACGATCTTTTACTTTATCAAGTTCTGTTTTGGACGCAATATCCTTAATTGTCACAGTATTAACTGTACCGGATTTATCGTCCTTCACTTGTAAATCAACTTTATTGTTATCAACCTTATAAGAACCATCTGCCGCATTGTTCGGATTAGCAATTAAACGATAATCAGAAGCACTTGCGTTAGCCGCTTTCACAGCATCACTAACAATCTTAAGTTGATCTTCTGTTGCCGCACGGCCAGATACATAAGCAGGATCAGTTAATGTCCAATTTTTATTGTCCAAACCGGATACAAAGTTACCGTTCTGAGCAGCACTTTTGTTATCTGTTACAGATTGGGTACCCATAGTAGCAGTACCAGCTTTTACAGTTTTTGTAGCAGTTACCGTATTAACATTAATGTCTTGACCCAAAGCAACCTTAATTGTTGTATCGTCGCCACTTTGTGTAATGGTAGTGTTGATGTTAGTACCATCACCAGCTACTGTTACCTTGGAGCCTAATTTATTTGTTTTTTCGCCGCCATTATCAGCATCGAATTTCAAACCTTTATTAATAAGCTCTGTTTTTGCAGTATCAAGTTCTGTTTTAGACGCAATATCCTTGATAGTTACAGTTTTCTTATTCGCAGGATTTTTAGCATCTTGTACAGTTAAGTCAACTTTATTGCCAGATACAGTGTAAGCTTTATCAGCAGCACCGCTGTTTTCAGTCAATTGATAATCTGGAGCGTCTACGTCAACTTTATATGTTTTATATGTACCGTCAGTACCTTCTGTAATCGTTGTGTTTTTACCAGCAACAACTTTTACGGCTTTTTGCGCTTCATCACGAATAACGGATTTACCATTGTCAGTAATATTGGACAAGTCTTTATTTGCCGCATTGTCGATTTTATTCTTAGTAGCATCAGTCAACGCCACATCGATTGTTTGGTTGTTAACAGATGTCGTAACATAAGAACCATCGCCTTTTACAGTCAATGTTTGGTTGTCCAATAAAACGTCATTGTTACCGCTGTTGCCGGCTACTTTCAAGTTAACATTGCGCAATTGTGCCACGTTAACAGCATCAGTATCCGCAGTACCTGCAGCCACATTTGTGATTTGACGAGTTTTTGTACCGCCGTCACCTACGGACACTGCACCCATAGTGGAAGTCAACGCAGCGCCTGTCAATCCGCTATATCCATTTGTACGGCTGTCTGCAGTTTTCACATTATAGCCTGCTTTGCCTGCTGCAACGGAAGCAACGGAGTTTGCACCCAATGCAACGCCGTCATCTACGCTGGATTTAGCTTTATAACCGATTGCAGTGCTGTTCGCATTCGCTGCAGTCGCATCAGCACCGACAGCTGTCGCGAAATTACCTGCTGCGGAAGTACGTACACCGGCTGCTGTCGCGTTATTGCCTGTAGCACCTGTGTTATCGTAGTTCGCATCAGCAGATGTGCCTTTAGCACTGAAGAAATTCGTTTGCGCCGCTTCAACAGCTTCTTTTACCGTATGGTACGTACTGTTCTTGATATTGAAATCAGGCGCTTTATATGTAGAACCATTCGCTTCATAGCCCGTATATGTAGGACCTGCGATGGATTTTGCCAAGTTACTGTTTACAAATTTTAATTGTTTTACATTTGTTGCGTCAGTATCGTTTTCACCACCTGCTACGTTGATGATACGGCGTTCAGAACCTACGTTACCTACCGCAACTACACCGTTTGCAACATTGTTGTTTTGTTGATTAGTGAAAGCAGAGTATCCATTAACCAAGGCACCTCTTACTTCCGTACCAGTACCCAATGCCAAGGAATTATTGGATTCTGCAACAGCATTTGTACCGATAGCCATGGAGTTAGTACCTGTAACAGTAGCACCAAGACCGATAGCTGTCGTATTAGTATTGTTTGCTTTTGCTTCTTTACCGATTGCAATGGCACCATCTTTAGAGGCATTCGCCGCACCACCAAGTGCAAGCGCATCAGCACCCAAGGATTTTGCATTACCACCTAATGCGATGGAGTTGGATAATTTTGCTTGGGAAGAACTACCCATAGCAATAGCATCGGCACCAGCAGCATTAGAACTACTACCCATAGCAAAACTGCTTACACCACTTGCATTGGCACTTTTACCCATTGCCACGGCATTTTGTGCGGATGATTGTGCCGTATTACCGATGGCAAAGGCATTCTCTGCACTAGCATTAGCACTATAACCCATAGCTACCGCATTGGCGCCACCAGTACTGGATGAAGAACCGAATGCCATAGAATCATCTGCACCAACAGCAGTACGAGCCTTCGTACCGAATGCAAGGGAACGAGCACCTTCTGTTACGGTATTACCATCGCCATTATATTTAGCACTTGGTGTACCACCCATATTCGCATTACCAGGGATTGTAATCGTTTCTGCCGCACCGATTGCGATGGACTGATCACCCTTAGCAGTAGCGGAATAACCCATGGCGAAACTACCGTTACCATTTGCCCAAGAAGCTGTACCGATGGCTGTGGAGAAGTCACCTCTTGCAGCGGATTGACGCATCATCGCCAGGGAGTTAAAACCTGAAGACAATGTTGCTGTACCAATAGCCATAGAGGAGGCATTCGTAGCTTGTGCGTAGTTACCTAATGCAAAGGATATACCACCAGTAGCGACCGTATTATCACCGATTGCTACACCAGAATAGGATGCCGTATTATTTGGCTCCACGATATTTGTATTACGGCCGATGGAAAGACCATAAATAGGTTTACCAGTATATAAAGGATAACCATTTTGCGTAGTCTGGGAATTATCTAATGGCTTATCATTACCAGGATTTTGGTAATTAAATAATGTACTATTCCATGTACCTGCTGTGTGAGCTGTCGCATAGCCATTATATGTACCATCAATTATCAAAGAATCCGCATTAACCGTAGTAATATTACCACCCATCAATAATGCAGCCACCGCCATAATCGCACTCATGCGTGCCCAGGTTGTACCGTTTTGTACGGATTTTACCTTACCGCCACCTGTTTTTACAATTTCAGATACTACTACGTAGCATTTTTTTGTCTTACTCCAAATAACATTATAAATTCGATTCATAATTATCCTTTCTTACCGAAAACTCAGTAAAACACACCACTTGTGTTGCATAATATTGCAAAGATAATAAAAAGAAGAAGTATAAAGATTAATTATCATCTACACTTCTTACACCAAATATTAGTATTCCAAATTACGATCTGAATACTATAATTATTCATGATTCTTCATCATATACTCATCCACGGCAATACAATATCAAAAAATTTCTATCTTGTAAATAACTTTTTCATCTTTTCTTCATTTTTTTCGTTTATTTATTTCTAATTTAATACTTTTTAATTTTAAGAAATAGAGTCTTCATCTTTCCTATCATTTATTGCGATAAATCCACATATCGAGATATAACGATTGTTGTAATTGCGTAATCAATTTCATATTTTTAGACGTTTCAATTTAGTACTTTCATAGATAAGATAATTTTATATACAGAAAAATTATCACCTACAGGTACGCGAAAAAGCCGAGGCCCTAGAGCCTCGGCTTTCACAATATAAATCATATATATAAGTATTCTATTTTTTATTGACCCTTACACGTTCAATAGTTGGTTGTCCCTCATGGTTCTTGGCAATAGTATCCACACGGAATAGTGCCATTTCAGGACTAAATTCAGATACGAGTCGATCATCGACAGCAACGCCGTTTTGAATAGCTCGGTACACAATTTGAGCAAATTCATAACGGGTCAACATACGGTCTCCTCCGAATGTACCATCAGGATAGCCTTCCACAAGACCACGTCGAGATAGATCACTAACCGCCGCATATGCCCAGTGATTATTCGGCACATCAGGGAATAATGTGCTACGGTCTGCTTTCATATTCGTTCCAGCCAAGCCATTCAAAAGAGCAGTCAACTTTTGAATCTGCGCATTTTGTACCGCTACAGTTTTCTTAAGTTCCAAAACTTCCTTACCGATAGCTACACGAGAACGAGATACATTACTGTGAGCACCTACTTTCACAGACATACCTGCATTTACAACAGTTTCGCCATTACCAACAGTAGATCCTACACTAAACTGCAAGTCCTCATTCGGTCTGTAAAAAGCCCCCAATGCAGCGGCGTTGCCATCATGGTAGTGGCCATAACCAGCAGCAAAGTCCCATTTTGCATCAGGATCGAAATCCAACGGATGCAAGGCGGCAAGTGCAGCCGCTCCAGCCACAGATTTGTTAACCTTTTTATCGAGACGAGCTACATTCCTCCCCATATTGGTTACATCCTGCTTGATATTAGTAATGTCACCTTGAATATTGGTTACATTCTTTTTAATATTGGTCACATCACCTTGTATATTGTTAATATTTGTTGTGTTATTTGTAATCTGATTCGTTATATCGTCAGATAGGCTTACCTTATAATCCTTAGTAGTTCCGTTCGTCGTAGTTGTCACATTAATATGCTTACCTGCACTGACGGTAGTGGAACCGTTCGCATTCACTTGATTTTGCAACTTTTTGAGCTGTGCCACATTCACCGCATCCGTATCCTTTGTGCCGGCTGCTACGGATGTAATCTGACGCGTAATATTGTTATCCGCATCACCGACAGATATGGCCGATTTAGTCGCCTTCCACGTAGAATCTGTATTCGTAGACTGTGCCTTTGTACTCGGATCATACCCAACGGCGCCAGCCGCTACAGTAGACTTCGATTCACTGCCCAATGCAACGCCACCCTCTACGGTTACATTCGTATTATGTCCGACAGCGACCGCATTATTAACAGATGTCGTAGTCTTGCTGTCTGTGGAACCAATGAGAACTGCATGATTCGCATCTTTCACCTCACGATTATCCCCCATTACAAGACTATTCTTAGAATTAGTCACCGTATTTTCAGACCCTATTACGGTCGTATTAAACACCTTATCCGCCGTATTGTGAAAGCCCGTCAACATGGTATTCGTACTTTCATTGCCTTTAGAGCCAGTCAATGTATTATTGACACCCATAAGTGCGGAGCGAAGTGTATAATCCGCCTTATTACCGCTACCAAATGCCATAGTAGAACCGCCACCATTAGAATTTTTGACAGCAGAACGTAATTTCTCAGCTAGTTCTTTAGCGGAATTACCTCCCGAACTTGGCGCTGAAATATCGGCTACAGAATTCGTTATTTCATTCCCAGCACCAAAAACGAGAGATCCATTGGAGTTAAAGGTTCGATTGGCAGTGCCTACGATACTATTTGCAACCCCAGAGTATTGAGAGCTAGCACTTGCCGATTCAATACTATTTAAAGACCCTGTAATAGTAGCACCAAAATTCTTAGTGGCATCAGCGGTAGTGGTAGGATAACCTGAAGAGGCAATCGAATAAGCCCCTACAATAGAAGAAAACAAACCATTAGAATAACTATTCGCTCCTATAGTTATGGAAAATAAATGTCCATTATTATTTTTGGTATTAGAACTATCTACATCCACATCACCTAATTTTCCTTTATAATTATGGGTCCCCAACATAATACTGCCAGAACGAGCATAGGTGTTTTGACCAATAGCCATTCCGGTTACCATCTTTTCAGGATTTTTTGGGAGCCCGAAAGGTATACCAAAAAGATTTTTGTATCCAGCCTGATTAAAATCAAACGCTCTTTCCATTCCGCCTACCATATTTTCGACGAATGAATTCGCACCTATGGCAATGCCGCCACCTTGATCAATATAATTATTAATATGTGCCTTTCCACCAATTACAATATCACCTGTGGACGGCTGTCCGACACCACCCGAATACTCTATAGTAGCCCCTTTACCAATGGCTACGTTTTCCGCCTTTGGTGCATTGCTACCCGTACCGATGGCTACACCGTTACCGCTACCCGGTGCCACATCCACCGCTCCGGCCACATATAGGCTCGATAACAACACACCATTAATCAACACTGATAATATAAGTTTACGCTTGCTCATTTTATCCTCTCCATTCCCCAATGAATTCACGTGCAACTTACTCTTCATTATAGTTTCATGAATATTGTGCCACTCTTTTTTTATTTTGTAAACAAAATAAATTTTTATAAATTAATGTATAAAAAAAGAACTGTCTTTTCATACCAAATGACAATCATCTGATACTATAAAACAGCTCCTTATGTTGCTTTTATCTAAAAAAATAAATATAGATTCTTATGCGGATTTTATCAAAATAATAAATATATATATATATATCAATCTATCAATCAACGTGCACCGTATGTTGACGACGCACATTTTCCAACATATTAGCACGAACTGATGTTTTTGTATCCAATCGATGGTTACCACCAAACCAAGCCGTATCGACACCAGCTAGACGGAACATGATTTTACCGTACGGACTGCCGTGCTCATGCTCCGGCTTGTTGTAGCCCATGTCCACGGAAATTCTCGGCGTGAGCTGCAACTCCGTGCCGATGCGCAAGCCATGCTTATCCGCACTGCGTCGCAACTGCCAACGATAAGCCTCCATATACACACGAGCCCAACGAGCATTCTTGAAGCTAGTCCCGTACTCCGCAGTATATCCGTTAGACACATTTTCCATGCGTGTCGCACCATCAAGGGAACGCTCGCCAGACACACCGCGATACCAGTTCATGCGAAACGCACCGATCCCCGACACGTACTCTAGCCCAACACTCATGCGACCGTGATTGCCTCTGAACCGATGATCATAAAACAGATTGCCGCCGTAATAGTGTTCATCGTTCGCTGCAACTCGACGATAGCCGATGCCCACATTCGCCTTCGTTCCTGTATCCGCTGCATTCGCCAATCGCTCCTGAGTAAACCAAACATGGCGAGATGTCTCATCATAATGACCTAACGGCTGCAATGTTTCCACACCGTACAAGGGCTTCCAGTTTTTCTGAAAGCGCAATGACACGAAAGTTCTCTGCATCCATAGCTTCGCCTTCGATCCGTGCATTGCGGAATGAACGCCAGTCATAACTACCGCCTGCAACGCGGAGTTTACCGCATCCGTATCGGAATAGCGAGTCGTCTTTTTATCCGTTGAGTCCGGCATCTCCAATCCGCCCTGACCGATGACATGATCTGGAGTATGAGACGAATTAACATGGAATGTATCTAAGTCGTCAGATAATACGGTCTTACTTTCACTATGAACTTGTTTTACCGTAGTCCCCTGCATTGGCTGCTCTACTTTATTTACCTGCTCCCCCGATACAGGCATAACGAACATGCAAAGGGCACTCATCAACACGATTATATATTTCATTACACACTCTTACGTACAAACACACTTCTCATTATGCACTTAATTACGTACTTATTTATGTACTTAATACTTAATTACACACGATTACACACGTCGATGACTCATGATTTCATCATGAACAAAACATGAAATTATTTCTATTTTATATAAATATATAGAGGATTGTCAATGCATATAGAATCCTATTTATACATATAAAATACTAGAATGCAATTTATAGAATAAATAAATATTTAAACTTTATAAATATGTATCAAAGGTTTCTTATTAACTATAAATACCTATAGAATATATTGTATATTTATTGGAATTATGTGAATATTCTATTTACAATATACCTTTTTGGTATTATAGTAGCCATGTAAGTCTTTTTATGAAAGTTTTGTGAAAGTTTGTTTGTACACAAAGGAGTGTATACGATGAGTAAGAAACGTTTTGTATTAGCAAGTGTTGTAATGGTAGCTTTATCCGCCTCAGTTTATGCGGCGCCGGTTAATATCGTTGATAACAACGGTAACATCGGCAAGGAAGGTCAAACTTTCACCGCAGGAACAGGCGGCAACATCACCCTCGGTGAGAACGCCGGTGCGGCGAACGGAAAAGGTAAGGGGCCCAATGCCCAAGGCAATAACATAGCCTTGGGTGCAGCTGCTGGGGCCGGCTCATCAGGCGGTGGCAATATCAACCTTGGGGCGAAGTCCTTCCGAGACAGTACTGGCGATTTTAACGTAACCGTCGGTTTCGCCGCAGGTAATGCGAGCCAGTTGACGAACTCCATTGTCATGGGGACTCAATCAGGGGAAAACTCCGCAGGTGATAAAAACGTGTGGATTGGGAACTTCCAAGGTGCTAACAGTAAAGCCAGCAATTCTGTAGCCATCGGATCAAATTCGACAGTAAATGGGCAGTTCGACCTTGCCGTAGGGCATTATGTGAACGTAAAGGCCGCTAAAGGTTTGGCCGTAGGCTCTTATAATACACTATCTGAAAAAGCGACCGCATCCGGTGTATTTGGCCAGGGCAAATACGGTGAAACGGCTATTGATGCGGCCAATTCTTACAGTATAGGTAATTACAACCACATTTCCGGAGAAAACACCTTTGTTCTCGGCAATAATGTGACTACCTCTCTAAAAAACGGAGTTGTCCTTGGCAATGATTCCGCTGACGGCGATGTAGTCGGTACAGCAAGTCATACCTTTGAAAATGGTACTACCGTCAACTATGCCGGCACCGCCCCTGTATCAACAGTATCCGTAGGGGCTAAGGGCAAGGAACGGACAATCACCAATCTCGCAGCAGGTCGCGTGAGTGCTACCTCTACTGATGCAATCAACGGATCCCAACTCTACGGCATTCATCAAATGATTGATACCCTTGGTAAAAGTACAAGTCAACAGCTTAATAATTCTATCAGTACCATTGAAAAATCTGTACAACATGTATCTCAAGAGGTACAACGTGTCGAAACGGAATCCAATAAAGGCGATGCTCGTGCCGCTGCGTTAGCCGCATTGCATCCACTACCATATGATCCAGATAATCGCATTCAATACATGGCAGGCTACGGTCATTATAAAAATGCGAATGCAGTAGCTCTAGGTGTAGGCTATTATCACAAAGATAATCTTTTACTCACCACAGGGTTTACGATGAACAATCACGTTATGGCCAATGTAGGCATCACCTATAAACCGGGAAAATCTTTGTCTACTGCTATGTCCCCTGCCTCTTATAACGCACTAGAACAACGCATACAAGCATTAGAAACACAAAATAAAGATCTACAAGAAACAGTAAAACGCTTAGTAGATAAACTAGAAAAATAGTAAAGCAAGATTTTATAGTAATCTAATGACTGCTTTCACACAAATACACTAACACACAAAAACACAGAAATACAAAAGCTGTACACACATAGTCGATTTGAACTACCTTTGATGTTAAATTGGTTTTGACATCAAAGCCGTTCAATCTAATCTATGTATGTACAGCTTTTTATGATTATTTATATGTAGTTATTATTAATATGTAGTTTTAGTCATACGCAGTTTTATAACTATTTAATTAGCATTCATTCATTATCAAATATGAGTACATTGTTATAAAGTATTTCATCTCAATTTGACGATATATATCTTTATCTCTATAATATAGGTAGATAGTCAGACGAGTAGTTGCGTCGGGCTCATCTCGAAACTTAATAGAAATTAGGAAATGGCCTTTTCGTTTTATCTAGCTACCAAGCAGTAACGAAGGGCTATTTGCTTTTTCCAAAGCAAATAAGTGCTACTAGTGCTCCGAAAGCGATGACAACAGCCATTACTTGAAGCAGGAGCATGATTAGTTCATAATCACTCATAGACACCCCTCCCTTCATTAACGAAGAGAGGCCCAACCTCGCCGACTATCCTAAGATAATTATATGGCGAACATATAAGCGAATCAATAAGAATCTATATATAGAAATATACGAAAGTATGTTAACAAAAAAGGCAGCGATTTAATCGCTGCCTTTTATTTTTATCTACGCGCCACGCGCATAGCTGCCATCATGCCTGGAGATTTCCAGACGGATTGGCCATTATCCGATACGAGTTTATTATTATCGTAAAACACGTCTGCATTGTAATAGTTATCATCACTAGATGTCACTTTATAGCTAAGACCTGCTGTTGTGTACACCGTAAAGTTGAGTATATCCCCCACTCGCTTTACAGAGTCTTGATCTACATACCAGTTATTACCGAGATATGTCGTAGCATACACATCTTGACGAGCTTCTACATCGTTTGTGCTAATGCCAATTAATACAAGCAATATCGCTAACATATACAAGAATTTACGCATTATAATTACCTCCCATTTTATGGTAAGAATACTTATATATTATACCAAAAAACACCGATAATCGCATTATAATGGCAGTACTTTCTCAACCCTTGACTGAATCCGGTCGAGGTTTGGCGTAATTGCTTTCATCACAGGTTTTTCTATGAAAGCTAACCGCACATAGTCTACGGTCATACCGACGACAAAAATGAGCGCCACTACAAAGATTGCATACAGAGGTAATAGTATTGAATCATAGTACTGATATGTTGCCAATACATTGTCCCACATGTAATGAAGGAATAGCTTATTATCATGCAATAGGTATATGCCAAAGGTAGTAGATGCTACCACATTAATCCAAGGACGATAAGTGATCTTTGCTTTCAAAAAAATAATAAATAAGCCAATGCCTAATAGCAATTGAAAGAAGCCATAATCATTTTGCGTAAAGTAGAAAATCTGTTTCATATACGCTGGATTCGTCATGGCTAGTACATCGACAAGGATGTCCCCTAGAAAGGCCCCTACAAAGCCTATGGCGCTAAAAATAATACCTATTTTCTTTGTTATATGTGAACCGTACAGCTTGATGTACGCCCCTAGCGAATAGAATACGACAAAGGAAAAAATATGTTTAAATCCAAAGGTGGTATGCGGTACATTAGTCCACAAATTCAATGCCGTCGGTATTAAGAACCAAATTACCGTGGAAACCACTAGGAGCATAACGTAATATTTATGCTGCAGCCAATGAAGTACTCGATTAATAATAGGCGTTAATAAATAGAGTACCAAAAAGTTCTGACCAAACCAAGTCATGGCACCAATGGGCAATAAGGCGAGCATCATATTCCTTGACGTCACCGTATCGAGTCCTAAACCCATAGCCACGCCCAGCATGGCAATGCTGTAAAACCATATTTGCCCTACTAACTTGGCAAACTTGTGCAGCTTAAAACTGCTAGAAACCATGAAATAGCCCGTTATCATAACAAAGGCAACTACACCAGCCTTGCCTCCAAGTGCAAATACTTGGAGAAATACCTTATTAAACGTTAAATCTGGCGTAAAGGGGAAACAACCGTGCACACTAAAATGGTGCATAATAATCAGTATCATCGAAATGATACGCAATAATTCAATATTGCTCGCTCTCATTCTCTATACCTCATATTCTTCCTCTCAAACTATATGAATACTACGCCAACTGGTAACTACCATGATGACTTGTATACATCATAAAATACATGAAATATATGAGAATGTTGTGACAAATTTTACACATAAAAAAGACAGCTGATACAATCAACTGTCTTTACAAATTATATATTATCAAGTTACTCTAATATACTTGTTTTTAACATATATGATTCGGTACGACTATTTTTTACCCTTATGAGATGTTCTTCTCATATTTTATATAATCAATTAAATTTCTATATCCTGTTACCATGTTAATCTTGGGTTTCCACCCTAACGACTGGATTTTTTCACTATTTAGAATAAATTTTACATCATGTGCATATCCATATTGATTGGCATTATCTGGTATATCAAATACCACGTCTATTTTACCCTTAGCGACTTCTTTCGCTACTAAATTTGCAATATCTTTGATGCTTCTTGTTTCATTACTATTACATATATTATATGCTTCTCCACATTCTCCTTTAAACAGTAATAGTACCAAAGCGGAAAGTACATCAGTTATATAACAAAAGTTTGATACAGATTGTCCTTTGGTATGTAAAATAATATTTTCATTATGCATAACACTTTTAGCAAATTGCATAGATACACGATTATCTAAAAGTGAAAGACCTGGACCAAAACATTGTGCAACGCGAGCAATACAAATTGGTACATTATATTCATGAAAATAAGCACTACAGTAACATTCACAAATACGTTTACCTTCAGAATACGAACTTCTAACATCTAAATGATTAATATAACCTAAATCATCTTCAGTCATATTTTGATAATCTACTTGCTGAATACCATATTGTTCCATAGAGGATAAATATACGATTTTTTTAACTCTATTCTTTGTTGCATATTGCAAGACGTCTAATGTTGTACTAATGCTACCATTTAACGTTTCAACTGGCTGTGTAACAAAAAACTTAGATGTAGTAGGTGCTGCAGTGTGAAATATATAATCAACAGAATCATTACATGCAACAAGGCCATTAGTAATATAGACTAACTGTTCTGAATTCTTAAGGTTAGAGAACAAAGCCTCTGCCTTTTCTATATTTCTCACGGAACAAATAATATTAATATCTGTTCCATATTTCATATTACTAACTAAAAACAATCGGGTGAGCATAGATCCTATGAATCCGGTTGCCCCCGTTATCAAAATAGTTTTCCCTGAAAGTTTAGATAAGAAAATATGAATATCTTTAGCAGTGCGTTCCAACTCATAAGATAAAACATCATTCATAAATACTAGCCCTCTACTGTTTTAAAATACTCATATGTTTTTATTAACCCATCGTGTAAATTATATTTTGCTGTAAATAAAAGCTCTTTTTCTGATTTATCAGTTGCCAAAACAGAATCTCTAATATCGCCTAATCTAGGCTTATCATAAACTACCTCTATATCTTTACCGCTAATATTTCTAAACTCATCCACTAACAAATTGACGGAACTTGAGATGCCAGTACTTACATTATAAATACCTGTAACCTGGTGTTGCATACCTAAAATATTAGCTTCAACTACATCATCCACATATATAAAGTCCCTTGTTTGTTTTCCATCACCGTAAATAATAATAGGAGAGCCTTGTACAATCGCTTTAGCAAAAATACTAATAACGCCCCCCTCTCCACCATTACCTTGTCGTGGACCAAACACATTAGAATAGCGATAACATATATATGGTAATCCAAAAGCTTCATGATAAATACGAAGATAATGTTCTGTAGTTAGCTTTGTTAATCCATAAAATGAAGACGGATTTCCAATCATTTCCTCATTTAGTGGTAATGTATCTAAATTACCATAAACCGCTGCAGAAGATGGCATCAAAAACTTTTTAACATCTAGTTTTACTGCTGCATTAAGTAAATTGATTAACCCCATCAAATTAATATCACAATCTAACATTGGATCACTCATAGATGTGGAAACTTCAGTTTGTGCAGCCTCATGAAATATATAGTCTGGACGAAACTCTTCTAAGACAGAGTATAACTTTGGGTCTCTAATATCCAATTCTACGAATTGTGCTTTCGAATGAACAAATTCTTTGTTTCCTGTATATAAGTTATCAATAACCTGTACAGTATGACCATCCTCTATTAAACGATCAACTAAATGAGAGCCAATAAACCCAGCCCCACCAGTTACAGTTATTCTCATTATTATCCCCTTCTTATAGCCTACTTTTTATTAAATCAAGATAAAACCTTAATTCTTTACTTCTAATAAATAATATTCCCCATGCCACTATTATAAAGATGCTATTACATACAACCCCCAGTAAAAGCCCAAACCAGCCACTATCCAAAGCAATAAACTGTGATAAGAATTTACTGAAATAAACTAATATAAATGTAATTAGAGTATAACGGAAATAAAGTTTAAAATAACTAACCAAAGACCAACGTAATCCGTATTTAAACAAAACATATGGTTCAACTATAAAAGGCATACAAATCGTACTAATAAACATAGCCAATAACACGCCCCAAACATCAAAAAATTGAACCAAAATAATAGAAGATCCTAAATTTATTAAGGCCTCTATTAAGGACATATATCGATTTTGCCAAAAGAGCCCCATAGCATCTTTAAATACTAAGACGCCTTTACGCATAAACATTAGATAGAAGTTGATGACCATCCAAAGCACTATACTTTCATCAAAACGATAGCTACTTCCTAGCCAAATGGTAATAAACGGATTTAATAAAAGGTACAAGTTACTACAGATAAAACAAGCCAAATAGGCTGTCATAAATTCTAATCTCTTGAAAATGACTAATTTATGAGCATCATCATGAGACTCATTCAAATTTCCTACAGATGCCTTTAGTGCATTAAATACCTGATCAGACAACTTATCGATACCATTAATAATCAAATAATAATTCGTATATAACGCAACAGCACTTAAACCTACAAATTTTGATAAAATAATATTTGATGTTCCAAAAACAGTAACACCACCAATTTTATGAAGTATTAAAGCCTTTATATTTCTAATAATACTTTGGTATATATCTTTATTTAAAGGCTGAATATTCTTTTCATTTAAGAACGAATATAAGTGATCGGCTTTTCTAGCTATTAAAAAATTCTCAGAAAAGGTCATACATATACGTAAAATAATATATACCCAAAAACTATGAGTTAAAATGACTAAGGCAATTTGGAATAAACTCCCTATCAGTTGAGTAATCCCTCTGTAATAGTTAGCTATATATTGTTTTTGGTCAGCTATAAGCAAGCATTTTTTATAAGAGTAAAAATAACTAATACCCGTATCAACAACAAAAAGTAAAAAGAAAATATTTAAATATGCAATATTAGGAGGTACCTTTATAAGATGTTGAACAAAAGGCGATATACATAACCCTAAGAATAGAATAAGTGTACCAATATAAATATATGCTTTTTTAAATATTCTCATGATTGATTTTGCTGTTTCTAAATCATGATTAGCTAAAGGAGAATATAAACTAAATATAATAGCTGGACCAATGCCCAATTCAGTAAGAGATAATACAGTCAAAATATTATCAAATAAACCATTCAAGCCTAAATATTCAATAGATAAATAATATAGTAATACAAAACGGATAATGAACTGTAATACCATATTAAATCCATATACAATTAACGTGGAATTTATATTCTTAATTGCACTAACTGTCCGCATAATATCAGCCTATAATCCCATAATATTGAGGCTATTTTTTACTTCTAAATAAGCCTTAAATGTATAAAAATCAATAGGTGTTGTAATCTTAATATTCTCAGCTGGTCCTATTACTGTAAACAGTTCAGTCCCATAAAACTGCATCATAGATGCTGAATCTATGAACTCCAAGTTTTCAGATCTTGCTTTTTCATGTGCCTTATAAATATCTTTTAAATAGAAACATTGTGGAGCTTTAGCAAGTAAACATTCATCTCGAGAAAGTATTTTCCCTACATGAGAAAGCTCATTATCTTTTAAAACAATAGTTTCTATAGCTTGTGAAACAGTAATGGCATTGCCATATGTTTTTGTGGACGATATACACGTATTAATTAGCTCATCAGAAATAATAGGTCTAACCCCATCATGTAGTAAAACTATACTATCTTGATCATATAGTCTTGAAGACTCTTGAATTCCAAGATAAATTGACTCTTGCCCTGTTTTTCCACCTGGAATAATCGATTTGACTTTATCCAAACTATACTTTTGTACTAATTTACTAACCGCTCCAATAATAGACTCTAATACTACCAAAACAATTCCATCAATATTATCATTATTTTGAAAGTGTTCTAGCGTATACACTAATATTGGTTTCCCATTAACTTCTAGCAATTGTTTCGGTGTGCCAGTTGAACTCATGCGTTGTCCAGTTCCTCCAGCAAAAATAATACCTATATTCATGCTATACCCCTATACATTAAATCTCATATGCTCTAATACTTGATATTTTACGTTTACCTTCTGGCGGTATTTCCATATAGTTACGACCATATAAATTACTTAAATATGTATCGTAACATGAAAAAACCTCTAATTTTAAATCTCTAAATTCTATAGGGACACGTTTTTCAAAAGCATCCTTTACCATACATTCAGCTTCACCATAAACGCCCCCAGTAATAGCTCCTACATAATCAGAAGTATTATAATCATACTGTTTTGCTAATTGATCTAATTTATGAGCCCAATATTTATATCCCACACATTTAGCAAAAATAATTAATATAGACTTGATAAATGCTCTACTAAATGATTTACCATGACCTAATTTAGCATCGCATAATTCGAGCATTTTACTATAAATTTTACGTTTTTTATAGATACTAACAACTTCATTTTTATCATTTGGTAATCCATCAACAGGCATAATATCCATAAATAAAAATTGATTAGCATTACTGTACTCATCTTCAATCTTGATATCAAGCTTTTCTAATCGCGCAAAAGGATATTTTGAGTTATTACGCTCAATAGATCTAAGCAGGTAATTGCTATGTAAAACCTTTGGAAATATAGTAATTAATTTTTCATAATCTGGTCGACTTAAACAAATGTCTATATCATCATCCCAAGGAATAAAACCTTTATGCCTAATGGCCCCCAATAATGATCCTCCTGATAAAGAATATTTAATATCATTCTCTTTACAAAAGGAATCAAACTCTTTAAGCATTATATATAAATGATCTTGAATTTCAGATATAGTCAACATTATAAAAATCCCCTAATTTTCAAACCATACTAACTTCATTTGTCGTATAAATTCATCTTCTGACCAGTCTTCAATGCCGAATCTAGGTATAGAAAATGGATTAGTATTAGAATGAATCTGTGCTCTTTTAGTACTAACTGAATATGTGAATCCTAGATCTTGAACAATTTGTTCTGTTACTTGATCAAAACTTTCTTTATGACCAAAAGGATACGCAAAAATATCTATATCCGTGTGTAACAAGTTCTCTAAAAAAAGCTTAGAAGATTGTATTTCTTGTATTTGTTCTTCTCTACTAATATGTTTCAACGCTGGATGATGAATAGTATGCGCTCCTAATGTAACTAACTGACTTTGATATAACTCTATTAACTCCGATGAGGTCATAGTTCTATTATTAGGATTAACTTTCAATCCATAAGATCCATACCATCTGTCTAACATCATATCTCTTTCATTAGGATGTAGAGAAAAAAGCATATGGTGTAATGTATAAAAACTATGTAATCGCTTTTTATCATCAGATACATCAAATATATGTCTTTGATTTAATATATCTAACTCAATTGATTCTCGTAGATTTTTATTTTCGAATAAGACGGTTTCTAATCGATCCCACCAAAACTCTTTACCCGTATCTACACCGCCAGATGTTATAAAAATCGTCGCTGGGACTTGATACTTTTTTAAAATTGGAAAGGCATATTTGTAATTATCATAATATCCATCATCAAAGGTAATAATAACAGATGGTTCCTTTATATCATTGCGTTTTAAATCATTAAAAGTTATTACATTGTAGTGATTTTTTAAGATTCGAATATGTCTTTCAAAATTATCAGGAGTTACATTAATATTAAATAAATCACGATTCAAATAATTTACTCTATGATAAAGTAAAACAACTACTGGCTTATCATAAATATTATGGATTAAATTAATTGGAGCCAATCTTTTTCTATAGATAGATCGAATCCATGGTAGATTCTTTTTTATATAACCTTTAAGACTCATTGTTTTCCCTTGTATATATTTTCAATCTTCTTTATAGCAACACTGGAGTCATAACCTAACTCTTTAATTCTAGCTCTATAATCAATATATTTATTCTTACCAAATTTAGATATAATCTCATAAGCCCATGGTTTAGGATTATCAATTGGTAAAGTCCTACATAAATCAGTTAACACAACCTCTTGTGTAATCGTATCAGATACTAATATTGGTATACCTAATGCTTGAGACTCAATAGCAATTAGGGGTAGCCCTTCAAATAAAGAAGGTAATATCATAATATCTATAGCTTGCATAATATCCACAGTGTTATTTACATACCCCATAAAAATAACCTTGTCAGATATAGCTGCTGATTTTACAAGACTTTCAATCTTATGACGTTCTACACCATCCCCCAAGAGAAATAAATAACTATTAGGATTTTGTTTTAATACCTCTTTAAATATATCGATAATAAAAGGATGATTTTTAACAGGCGTAAAACGACCAATATGTCCTACTACCAATGCATCCTTAGGAATGTTGAATTTTTGTCTAACCTCCAACCCTAGATTTATATTTCTATCATATAAATCTAAATCAATCGCATTATGTAATAAATAATATGAATCACTATCTATACACTTTCTAGGAAACATCCATTCTGAGGCCTTAGTAGAGCAACCTATATAAGTATCAACCAAATAAGGTAATAAAAATCTTCCAACCTTATGTAATCCTGTCTTTAGAAAGCGTACGATTTTTCGATTATCATCTATACTAGAGCTATGCGCATGTAAAATAATAGTTTTAAATCCGGCTAATTTAGCAATCAAAATAGGAATAATATTGACATAAGATTGATGAAAATGAATGATATCTTTACCTTCAGAAAGCAGACACTTCATTTTTTTATAGAACTGAATAATATGATATGGTCTACTAACCGTCTCTACATTATAATTTACATCAAAATTTTGAGGATCATCATAACTCAGTAGTGTTAATTCAAATTCTTTTTTATCAATCATTCTATATAATTGAAGAACATAAGATGTTAAACCTCCCATATCTTTATCTATAGGAAGTTCTATTACCTTTATCATAGTCAGTATATTATCTCCCAAATAATTTACGTTTTAAAAATAATCCACCTTTTTTAATCCAATTTTGAGGTTCCATGAAAGATACATTTTGTTCTTTATAGCTAATATTATTAGCTTCAATCCATACATCAAGCAAGATTTCGCTAACAAAGCCATAGATACGCGCTTCATATGTATCATAATCAGAAATATCAACACGTTTTTCGATTTCTTCTAAGATGGAAAACATCCATTCACAGTATTGATCAAATAAATCTCTACGCATCACGAACATGTTGAACATATGAGCCCAAGTGCGATTGCATACCTTTGTGAAAGCAGCGCTATATTCGGGATATTTTTCAGCGATGATTTGCTCTGCCGCATCTAGTCCTGAGCTATGGTGGGCATTATTATAGTGAGAACGATTGGACTCAATATAATATTTACGCTTATCTGCTACTACTACAGGATATTGTGAAAGCAGATTCTCCCATTCTGCTCCCGTTAAAATTTGATTCTTTTTGTCCTCCACAGAGCGTACCTCTTTACGTGTAAAGTAACGTCTGTAATGAACGAGACCAATATAATCCGCATCAAGATTTTTCCACGCCCAATAGAGGCCCGTCAATTCACAGTAATTAGCATTCTTTGAAGATATATTATCTCCTGTATGATCCCCCGTATAACCAATATCAGCCTTACCTTCTCGCCCTACATGAATCGGCATATAAACAGAATCTTCAGGCATCCAATATTGTTTATGTGTTGCTACTAAAATCTTAATATTCACTAATTTCATCCACCTTATTACGATATGAATTTCTCGTATATACTAATGCATAACCAAACCCTAATAATATCCAAAAATAATACAGCTCATTTAAAGTCGTTCCTATCCCTGTCAACAAAGACTCTATATAAGCAATTGTAAAAAATATGATCCATATATCTTTTGGATTTTTAAATACATAAATAAGCAATCTAACTAATAAGAATACAATAGGTCCCATAAACAATACAAAACTTATGATCCCTGTTTCCGATAAACGAGAGGTATATTCTCCTAACATGGGAATAGAAATATTAATAAGGCCCTTATTTTTAATATTTTCAATCCACATTTTTACTTCCGCACCATTTAATGTATCTTCATCTAAATGATTCAAAACATATGGGGTACGTAACCCTTGTCCAATTCCTAATAACGGATTTTCTTTAAATATATTCAAATCAGCCTTCATAACACCATATCTTTGGTTATTACTACGACCACCTTTTTTAGATAAAGACGTAATATTATTTTCTCCATAAGATGTAATTTCATTTGCAACCTGCTGAGTTGAAATATTTTTAATTGTTGTACTAGTTGTACTTTTAGTAGAAGCATCTTGTACATAAAGAACATTAGATGTATATACTATATTTCCTACAAAAGCTAAAAGACCTATTAAAGTTACAAGAACTGTATGTATTATAAATTTTTTGTTTCTAAATTGAATACAAAGCGCAAATACTAGCAATATGTGATCTATGATAAAAAAAACAGTTGCAGTTCTACTATTAGCTAATAAGGTAATCATCTCTAAAAGCAATAGAATAATGAAAGATAATCCTACCAACTTTTTATTCTTAGATGTAAAAATAATATTCCATATAAAAGGAATTGTAATAACTGCATAAATCCCCAAAAAGGATGGTTCGGGAAATAGAGACCTAAATTGTAATTCTGGCCAAAATAATGGTGGCCACCATGTATTATTAATCTCAATAGCATGAACAATGGGTCTTATGTATGTTAATAATGAAAGTGCCCATTGATGTTTATCAAAATAAAATAGTTCAACAACACCAAAAACAACAACTAGACTAGCAGAAATCAATGAACCCTTACTTACTATTTTCAAAATTGTTTCCGAGCGATTTTTATACCAATAGAAAATCAAATAAGAAAATCCAAATGTAAAAATAAGTTGAGTCAAAGAGTTCTTTAAAACTCTAAAGCAAAAATGAATGACCGATAATGTATATTCACTCACAGTTTCATTAAATATGAATTGAATTATAGCTTCCAATTTATGATTCATATAATTAGTACCAGGAACTAAATCATAATAAGGGAAATTAATCAAACCATGAACTAAAGATACAGCAATACTGAAACCTAAAAGAACTATATATAATAATTCTTTCCAATATAAATGATATTGACGTAGACTATGTCTTTTTAGCCATACACTATATACTAAACAAATAAATAGTGTATAAAATGATGCTTTTGCTGAAAACTCACCACCTAAAAAACCTATTCGTAAAGACATGGGTATTACAGGAAATATTACAAATATAAAACTTAATCCTATTAAACTATCAATATATTTATTACTAGACATATACTCTCATCCTACTACTCTCATCTTATGATTTCAATTTGATTAACTTGGAATTACCAAAAACCCAAGAGGTTATTTTATATCTATCAAAAAACTTAACAATAAATATAGGCACTATTGTACTAATCATACAAGATAAAATTAAACACACCATAATATTATCAATAGACAGGTGCTTAAATATAGTTCTCAATGGCCCAGAAAAATATAAATGTAAAATATAGATTCCCAAAGAGTAACGACCACAAATATTCCAAATAGTAACCCACTTTATATTTTTAAACTTAAAAAATAGAATAGATAAAAAAACAGAACCTGATATAGCACATATAAACTTTAAAATATTATGCACTTCAATATAAGGAAATGTAATGACTGCCAGAACAATACTAATAAAACCAATACCATTCAACTTATTACAAATAATTGTCCTGAGTTGATCCTGATACATACATAATACTGATCCTAATGTAAAATACACCCCTCCATAAATAATTAGATTAATAATCTTCAATAATCCATGAACAGGTGGCATAAAAAAATACAAACATAGAAATATAATAAAGACTATTGTAGGCTTTATTATAGATTCAAATATAGGAATAGCTACAAAAAGCCAAATCAATACATACAAGAACCATAAATAAGAAAGAGGAGCTATATAAATGTGCATTAAATCAACTAGATTAAAATGATCACTCATTTGGATATTCCCATACAATGTTGCATAATATTTAGATAACCAAAATACAACCGAGAATAATAAATACATAGGTACCATGTTTAAAAACTTATTAGAAATTTTTTTTAGTAGACCTGTATTTTTTCGTGCCCATGTAAGCTTATATAAAAAACCACTAATCAAAAAAAACAACGGCATGTGGAAACTATAAATAACATCATATACAAACTGTAAGCTCCATTGATATTCTGTAAAAGTTTCTGCACGAATATAGCCAAGAATAACATGGCCAACAACAACTAAAAATATAGCAAAACCCTTTAGCGAATCTAGCCACTCAATTCTCATTCCTGAAACTCCTTATTACATAGTGCTAAAGCACTAGCAATGACCTTATCCATATCGTAATATTTATATTCCCCTAAACGACCACCAAAGATTACATTGGAAATCGCTTCAGCCTTTTTAACATATTTAGAATATAAATCTAAATTCTTCACGTCATTTACTGGATAATACGCTTCTTCACCGATTTTCCAGTCCTTTGGATATTCTTTTGTTACATATGTAACAGGCTGTGTACCAAATTCAAAATGCTTATGTTCAATGATACGAGTATACGGAATCTCTCCTTCCGTATAGTTCACCACCGCAACGCCTTGATGGTTTTCTTCTTCGAGACGTTCTGTTTCAAAGCGAAGACCACGATATTCTAATATCCCTTCAGAATAACCAAAGTATTCATCTATAGGGCCTGTGTAGATAATCTTATCTGCCAAAGATTCGTATTCGTTCCTATGTTTAAGGAAATCTACACCTAAGCGGACTTCAATGCCTTCTAACATGCGTTCAATCATCTTGGTATAACCACCCATAGGAATACCTTGGAAGCGATCATTAAAATAGTTATTATCATATGTATAACGCACAGGTAATCGTTTAATAATGAAAGCTGGTAACTCTGTACATTTGCGGCCCCATTGTTTTTCCGTATACCCTTTGATGAGCTTTTCGTAAATATCCGTACCTACAAGACTAATAGCTTGCTCTTCTAAGTTCTTTGGCTCCCCTGATATAGCAGCTCGTTGTTTAGTAATGATATCTTGTGCCTCTTTTGGAGTTCGAATATTCCACATTTTAGAGAATGTATTCATATTGAACGGCAAATTGTACATCTCGCCTTTATAGTTTGCTACAGGACTATTTACATAGTGATTAAACTCAGCAAATTGATTGACATAATCCCACACATATTTCAAGGATGTATGGAAAATATGAGCACCATAGACGTGAATATTGATATCATCTTTGCTTTCACAATATAGATTACCTGCTATGTGATTGCGACGGTCGATGACAAGTACAGATTTACCACGCTTGTGCGCCTCATGAGCAAATACAGCACCAAATGGGCCTGCCCCAACTACTAAATAATCGTATTTCATTAATAGGCCCCTTTCGATTTAGCAACAGCCAATACAGTTTTCAACAGATATACAATATCGATCCATACAGACCAATTATGCACATACCAAGAATCCATGAGAACCCGTTCTTCATAGGTGGTATCACTGCGACCACTTACTTGCCAAACACCAGTAATCCCTGGTGGTACAAGGTAAAAGTCATTAATATAATCGCCGTATTTTACAATTTCATCTCGAACAATAGGTCTTGGCCCTACGAGGCTCATGTCTCCAACGAGAACATTCCACAACTGTGGCAATTCATCAAGACTTGTCTTTCGAAGAAATTTACCGATTCTTGTAACGCGAGGATCATCCTTTAATTTAAAATCTCGTTCCCATTCTTCACGAGCAGCTGGATTATCTTTTAGATATTGCTCCAAAGCCTCTTGTGCATTTGGCACCATAGATCGGAATTTATAACAAGAAAATGATTTCCCACCTTGACCAACACGTTTATGACCAAATACGATAGGTCCTGGAGAATCTAAGTAAATCAATATAGCAATGATAGCGAAAATTGGTAAAATCAAAATGCCACCACATACAGTAGCTACGATATCAAAAATACGTTTAAAAATACGATTAGACTTGCGTGCTAGGTTATTTTGCACACGCAATACGACGGCTTGTTCTTCCATCATGCCACGTGCTGTAATATTACTGGCTGGTAAACCGAATAATTCAGGAACAAAGGCCACACGTTTTACTAATACTTGTAATCGATTAATCAAGGATACTAATTTTTTAGACTCAAGTCCGGGAGCACAAATCAGTACTGTTTGAACTCCTGTATCTTTAATAACGCTTTCTACATCTTTAAAAGCCCCAAGGCATGAGTATTCTTTAGCGATGGATGATGATTTAGGATTATCATCTACATAACCAATAATTTTATAGGTAGTAATTGGCATGCGATCTAAAGACCTTTTTACAAGTTCTGCAGTCTTCCCCGCCCCAACGAGAAGGATTGGAATTGTTAAATATCCTGCTTTTGAAAGTATTTTTCCTACAATAAAACGCTCACTAAAGATAAATACGAGCATACATATATAAGCAAAGGCAACAAATAAACGAGATACATCATTAATTACATGGCCCGTGTACATTAGAACAATCGATACGACAACCCCTATAGTAATGCTGCGAAATAAATTTTTCATCGTATCCCAATAAGGTGTTACCACAGAATAAGCATTATTAAGCAGCAAGATAGTTAAAAATACGATAGGCACAACACCATATACGTAAATTTCTTCTACCTTAAAATTTGAACTTACCGGTAAAATTGATAAGTTTAAACGCAAATAATAGGCTGCTAATGTCCCCAAAACAATAGCTATATAATCTGCTATAAGCACTATGAGCTTACTAATAAATAACTTTTTATTATTGTTATTACAGATGGAACTATTCATACTAATACCCCAAATTATAAAAAAAGATTGTTTTCTCAATATATTTTCAAGAAAACAACCTCTCTATCATACGAATACAATGTACCAATATTTACATATATTGTATCATATTTAAATATGTAAAACTATAAAAAACATAGATTTCACCTATCTTTTATGTAGTTATTTATTCTTTAAGTCTATTTAAATCCTACTTAATTGTCTATTAAATGGTAGTTAAATACCTTCCAATACAGTTATATGATTCTCAATTATCTCTTAATTGAAGCATCGTAGCTAACATAAAATACATAATGCGCATTCCTGATGAATTATCTAAAGTATATTCTATTTGGCCAAATATAAATACATAGCAAATAACGGCAATCATAGCGCAAAGACTATAAGGATCTCGTTGCTTAACCCAAACCACAAAATTATCAACGATAATAGATCCATAAAAGATGAGAACCCCTAGTAGACCTAACAGACCTACCTCACCAAGAAGTTGAATAAAATTATTATGAGCATGATATAAATGTTGATTTTCCGTTGGTAACCGATAGGATGCTTCATATATAGTACGCCACTGTCCAATACCAACACCTGTCACAGGATGGTCTTTAAACATATTGATGGACGATGTCCACACATCAAAACGCCCCCGGTTAGAAGCATCTGTGGTCGTATTAGTAATGGACTCAAATCTGGCTACATATTGTGGTTGTGTACTAAATCCCCATACGATACCACCTAATACAACAAGAACAGCAACTACACACCCAAATCGTTTTAGTATATATGGCAAGGATACGATAGGTACCATAATCATATTAAAGAGCCAAGATCCTCTACTTTGATTGCCATACATGCCAAAACCAACACAGCCCAGTGCCCATAAAGCGGATGCTTTCACATAGCTAGGAAAGGCCGAATCTAATAAAATGACGCAGAAAATTGGTACTAGCATAACCATGAGGCCTGATATGGTCAACACGCTACTGCCAAATCCCCAGCCTCTATCGGTCATTCCCGAAACATGTTGATAAAAGGCTACTAAATTATCGATACCAAAATCCACAAAAAATACGGCAAGCATCGTAAATAATGTTTTCTTATCACGAATACACAAGGCGATAACGAAAAATACAGGAATCCGCCACAGCCAAACATTGATAAATTCAGGTAATCCTACAGCTATATTGTTCGTTAGTACTGCAGAAGGCAATAACAATAAAAACATTAGAGCAAACGTTTTACTATATTTTTTAACATAGGACGGAACATATAGGTCATGCCTATGTTTCCAAATATAGAAAATACTTAACAAAATGGCAATAACATAAAATACTTGACCAGCTGCCATGGATAGCCTTGTAAAGCATGCCATCAACGTAATCATAATGGCAATCCACGACTCTAATCTTACACTTGATAATACCCCCATATTAATTCTCCCTTACATATAAACTACAAACCTTACATAGTACCCCTTATACATGTATAATGGATTTAATTAATGCACGGTGACTGTAGTCCTCATTTGCATTCATTAAACCTTGATTATATTTCTCTTTATGATGCTGTAAATTCTCTACAAACGTTTGAATCCCCTGTCTGATGGAATGTACATCATCTAAATTTAAATATTCCCCAATAGAATACTGTTCTAATACCTCGGGATTAATTTCTGGAGATATAAGAACAGGTTTGTGAAAGCCAATAGCCGTAAACAGCATAGCTGCCCAGTGATAGCGATATCGTTCAGCCCCATACGGCAATAATAGAGCATCTACACTCAATAAAGCTGTATCCCAGTCTTTCCCAATCAGACTGGCATGGATGAATTTAATATTACTATACTGGCTATATTTCTTGATGATAGACTCAAATAATATCCCATCTTCAGGCTTTACCGTTGCCCCTTGAACGACGAGTTGTACCGAGTCATCATAATTAAGCGATACAAAGGCATCTATAAAGCGCTCAATATTTTTCTCTTTTCTAAACTGACCAAAGAAGCCTAATTTTATCGGTTTATTCGTTGATATAGGAGTTTCCAAATTAACACCTATACAAGTTGTAGAGTTCGCATCTTTTTTGTCTTGTATACTAGTATTGCCTTGTGTAAAACAATTTCCTTGTTCTCCATTCAATTCACTCGATGGCAAGAACACAGGAGGCAAAATTTTACGGACTCTTGGTAGATTAGGGCACAACATATCATCGCGCAAAGAGATAACATCGAGATATAGTTTTTTATACGCATTAGCTCGATGGGCTTGCTTAATAAAGCGATCCATCTCGCCCTTCCCAATGCCATGGAAGATAACGTGTACTGCCGCCTTACTATCCTTTAACGGCGTGTCTAACAAAGCTTTAATATAGCGATATGTCCCTGTGGGAATGATCAAAGCATCTATATTATGTTCTTTAATTTTTTCTGCTGCTGATGTGAACCAACTGCGGCGACGGCGTTCTCGCAAAATGGATAAAAATGGCTTCTTCCATTTAGACGCCCCCGCATAGGTCACTACTTCTCCCCCTTCTAAATACACTATATCTACTCCATAATCTACTTTGAAAGGAAAGTTCTCCGGCACGAATAGTACTGGCTCATGACCTTGACGCTTCAGTTCATTGATGAGGATACGATCAAACTCCACCTCATGACCAGCAGGCATGACAATACTTTCTAAAATTGCTACGCGCATAGCACACCTCTAGGCCCTTACATACGGTTTTATGTTTTCTTGAATCATAGCTTCATACTCATCTAAAAGAGCATAGCGATTGCGATATTGGCTACGTTTTTGTGATTTAATCTCTTCCATAGGTTTGCGTTCTTCTTCAAGTGGAATGGTGAAGTAATTTGGATCAGATTCCAATACGGTACCGCCGATATCCTCCCACAAAGTATCTAAAATGGCCACCTTTGCTTTATTACCGCGCACCATATGTGAATTTGCATAGAAACCTTCATCAGATACGGCAAGTATGGATTCTACTTGCGCAGCACGAGCGATTTCACGAATTAAGAAGGTAATAAAGTTCTTAGGACGGTAACCATACATCTTTTTTGTAATCTTTTTAGCTCGTTCAAGTCCATCTTTATAACCTTGAATAGTACCGATAACAAGAGTTCTCTCTCCATTAGGGCCTTTAGCAAAGCGAATATTTGCATGATACACACCCTTATCTTCGAGCAGGAGCATAACCGTCAAGAAGCCTTCCTTCCGTTGTCCTGGCTCGTAATAGAGATGAGCAGACATATCGAGTTCATCGGAACTCCAAAGAGTAATACCTCGTTTTTTATCGAAATAATCAAACTCTACTTCGTCTACATACATGAGCTGAATCGCTTCATTCGTAAACACCTCTTGTAAGATGGTGAAATGCTGACGGAGGGCTTCCAAACGCCATTGTGGCGTAGAGTTTTTAATCAAAAACATACGGCTCATCAATTCATAGAGACTGGGATGTTTTTGCAACAGCTTTGGATCTGCCGTATAGGACTTAAAGAAGTTTTCAAATTCCGTAACCGTTGAGTCATGACGACAAGAGCGCATTGCATGTAAGAAGGTTCGTCTCGTTTCACGCCATGTGCGCTTACCATATATAGTACGGCCTATGTGCCAATGTTTTCCAAAATTGCCTAACATAATGCTCCCTCTATTACAATTTTCCCTTGGATTTTAGTAAATAGTAAAACTTCACATATTTAGTCATTGTGTAAAAGTAGTGATTAACGGACAAAATAAAGCCCATCTTCCCATCGAGAATACCACCTTGTAAGAAGTACACCTTGATGAAAGCCCAGGTAGGACGCAAAATTATATCCTTGATAAAAGAACAGCTTTTACCATTATCACGATATTTTTCAGCAGATAATGTAGTATAGTTGTTGAATTTATTGAAATATTGATGCCAATTATCGTAGGTGTAATGGTACATGGGATGTTGTAATTTTTCTGTTGGATACGGCGTAATTATAGCAGGATGCACATAGCCTTCTACATAGCTGCCCTCTTTAGGCATGAGGCGAAGTACATAGTCCGGACGTAATACGCCGTGCGTGGCGTGGTTATGATGGAATTTATTACGTCGTTGAATCCAATACGCTTTATTAGGTTCATTTACAACGATAGCTTGAATTTCTTTTGCTAGAGGCTCAGAAATGCGCTCATCCGCATCAAGAAATAAGATCCAATCAGATGTAGCTTGTTCAATGCCAAATGTCTGTTGCGCACCCCAATCGCCATTCATGGCGTGTTGCACAACACGAGCACCCATTTCTTTGGCAATTTTTACGGTATCATCGGTACTGAAATCATCGATAACTAAAACTTCATCGGCAAACTGCACAGACTCAATGCAGTCATGAATATTGTGTTCTTCATTTCTCGCTAAGATTATTACAGATACAGTTGCCATAGTTTTACCTTTCACTTACGAACGTACTTGTTTTGCTAAGTACGATAAACGAGCCCCTATTTTATGAATCCAATCAGCACGGCCAAAGGACCATAAAAAGAGCTTATATTTAGAATTTAATAGCTTGTAGGATTCATCATTGCGATAAGTTTCAATCATTTTTTTACATTTATCGTAATACACTTGATTACCCGTTGGCTTTGCATAATAAGCCGTTAAACAGGATAATACAGCTTTCATCAATAAGCTATTACAATCATCAACATATGGTAATTGATGATCTATAGCATATTGCAAGCGTTCCTCGTAACCGAGCACAAAATCCCATCGAGATTTAGCATCAAAAGAGGTTTGAGTTATGGAATTTGGATTGAGTCGATAGTAATAGTAACAACGATTGATATGACCCACCCGATTGGCATTAGCTACATATAGATAGGATGTAGCAGTATCCTCGAATTTTCGACCTACAGGAAAACGCACATCACCGATGGCACTGCGTTTATATAATTTACTCCAAACCGCCACAAAACAATCATGCATGGCTAATCGCAAGGCATCCTCTTTCTCATAAATTTCTAATTGACCATCATTGCAACCTTCGATAATATCGCCACTTTTATCTCTGAAAGCAGTAAACTCAATTATATCAAGATTATGCTCTTTTAAGAGTTTTAACATATCTTCATAGAGGGTGAGCCCAATGTAATCATCGGAGTCTACAAAGGCAATATAGTCACCATTAGCCGCTTCTATCCCCGTATTGCGAGCCGCACTAAGACCGCCATTTTCTTGATGAATGACCTTGATGCGTTCATCATAGGCAGCATACTGATCGCAAATATCACCGCTCGTATCTTTAGAACCATCATCTACTAAGATGATTTCCAAATTCATATACGTTTGGTTTTGAATGGACTCAATACATTCTGCAACATAAGATTCCACATTATAGACGGGTACAATGACCGAAATTAACTCCATTCCATGCTCCTCTTAACCATGCACTAGCCATATAACTAATGATTACATAAGCTTAGTATTATATACAAACAGCTCAAACCAAGTTATCACTTACTTAATTGAATGAATCGATTCTTTACGTAAATAAACTAAAAAAATGTTATTGAATAGTATTTCCATGCTTAATACGCCACGCCGCAAGTTCCCGCATATTTTTAATCATATCCCCATAGGATTGAGGCATGCTCGCACTTTGTTCTAACACTTTGCCACTTTTATCGAGATATAGTCTATGATTAAATACAAATTCCTCTTGTGTAAACAAGCTTGGTACCATTGCTTCATAGGTTTGACCAGGTCGGCCTACCAATTCCGCTAAGGTTGGAATGATTTGAATGCTCATGCCGAACGCATTAGGCGTAAGCCAATCTTTATGAATGCCGCGACCATAAAAAATAATAGGAATAGTAGATGCCACATTAGGACCTACTTCACGAGCAAAGTTAAAGCGTTCGCTATGGTCACCGGTAATGACGAAAAGTGCAGACGGATCTGCTGTTTCTTCGCGAGCGATAAAATCACCCATTACATGGTCTGCGTACCAAATATGGCCCATTTCGTTCAATTGCTTATCGTTTTCTTCGATAGAATCTGGCAAATGACCTTTTACCTTATTCACATCGTAGCCTTCCTTAGCCACATTGATGCTATACGGTGGATGATTAGAGGTAGTCATAATCACATTGAGGATTTTTTCCCCTCTATGCTGATTCATATAGGCAGAAATAGCTTTAAACAAGTCTTTATCGCCTACGCCCCAAGCGTTGCCGTCTTCGCTTGGCATTTCAGAGGCATCGTGGAATTCATCAAAACCTTGAGATAAAACAAAGTTTTTAACATTTTGCCATGTGCTAAAGCCACCATACCAAAATACAGTCTTGTAGCCTAGCTTTTTCATAACAGGACCAATGCCTAAACCGTAAGGTTCTTTGAAACTTTCACCTTCATAGTTAGGATATAGCCCTGTATCAGGCATCCCTGTCAACAAACCATTGATGGCTGGCATCGTGCCTGTGCCTTGGGCAAGAGCTAGTTGCGTGCTCATCGCTTGAGGGCTGGCAGCGTATTTACGACCTTGCTCAACGAGGTACGCACCAGGCTCGTTATATTCAGCAAGGAACGGCCACAAGCCATAGGATTCTCCAAGAACGAGGTTTATAGACTGCGGTTGATCCGCTAATCGTTGTGTCGTAATGGTTCTCGTGAAAGAACCGTCAAAATTTGTACCGTTAAACTTACCACCAACGGAAGTGATTTTTTCGTTTAACTCTTGAGGTGTTAAGTTGATAACCTCCAGCTCAGCCGTCCGTTTCGCAATGCTTTTAACACGATAGAGCGCTTGTACATCATCGAGGATATTTTCGTTTAACAGATTTGAACTAAGACGGGCTGCACTTTCCCAGTTGATAGAATTTGTATAGCTGAAAGCACCGCCAAATCTAAAGAATAGACCTAATACGCCAATAGCGACAGTCAATCCAATGCCCGTCATCCATTGCGTTTTCTTCGTCTTAGGATACCAAGTAGTACAAAGTCGTTGATGATCTGCAGAATCACTATTTCTTACATTATCCGCATCATCACCATTCCTTAGGTCAACAGCGTAATCACTATATTTCTTGGCTCCCCACTCTAGGAAACGAACTAAAAAATAGCAAAGCGCTGCGCTCAATACAACGGCTCCAACGATGTACATTAAAGCGTTATATTCGTTGATAGCTGTATTTACAATGGCGCCGATATCATCGTTTTTACCGTTGATGAGCATCGCATTGTAGGAAGAGTTAAATATCTTGTAGAACGGAATGCGTCCCAAAAACAGGAAGGTCAACAATATAGTCGCAATGGAGTAGAGGACCTGTTTAATGCGCAAGGACGGCCATTTTGGCACAAAGGTATGTACCAACGTCCCCCCTAAAAAGCCTAGTAAACACAAAGAACCGACGGTCTTGAGACTCAATCTAAATCCTAGCCATAAGGATGTGAGGATATTCTCCATCGTCACGGAAGCTAGTTGTGATTGAAATACTGCAAGAAACACGATTCTAAATGCAGTCAACAAAACAGAGAAAAAGATAAATGCCTTAATCTCTGTTCGTATGCCTTCAAATAATCGCTGCCATCGGTTCATCATTAACCCCTAACTGTTGAATCGTATAACCAAATTGTTAAATCACTAATCCAACTATATTGTTACAAACGTAACAAAACTACATAACTATACTGCCTAAATGAGTAATAAAATTTATAAACTACATATATATGCTATATATATATATCCTACGTAATATATTACGTAATATTCTACTAATTACATAACTATCAATTATTTCGGATATTTCTTACATTTAGGACCTTTACATCGTTTGCATTTACCGCATCCACGGTCGATAGTCTCAGCACCTGCTGATTTCTTCGCACTAGCACTCTCCTTGGCCATCTTTTCAGAGGCCTTACTATTCCATACGGAAACTATCGATTTTGCTTTTTTGCGGATTCATCCTTTTTGGATTTTTTATCCTTTTTCTTGTCTTTCTTCTTATCTTTTTTCTTGAAAGTATCAGCCAAGAAGACTGTTTTTAACTTATCATTTAAGACTTTAAGCTTCTTTTCAGCTTTGTCTTTCTTTTTCTTTAACTTTTCTTCGTCTTTAGAGCGTTTTTCTTCCTTAGACTTCTTGTGTTTTTTCTCTTTTTTATCTTCTTTAGACGTTTTATCTTTCTTAGATTTTTTCTCGCCTTTGGACTTTTTGTCTTCTTTGGATTTCTTATCCTCTTTAGATGTTTTATCTTCCTTGGATTTTTTATCTTCCTTAGATTTCTTATCTTCAGAACCGTTGATACGCGCCCATTCATCATCAACGCGTTTCAATTTCTTTTTAAGAAGCTTCTCCATCTTCTTATTTGTTTTATCGGACTCTAAACCGGCTTTACCAAATAATAAAGCATTCACCGCCGTGTATGGATCGATAGACGACATATCCTCATCATCCACGTTAGCTGCCTCTGATTTCTTATCTTTTGAAAGTTCATCAAGACCATCTACATCTAACGCTTCATCCTCATCTAAATGATGAATTGCTAAGCTTTCAACGCCTTCTAATGGTTTTACATCAAGGTGCTCAATCGCAGTATCTTCAAAATCCGCCATTTCCTTACCAGAGCTTTCACCAAAACCAGTAAAGAGACCGCCTATAGATTTTAATTCATTCAATTTAATATGATTCATGCCCACCGTAGAATCATGATGCACAGGAACATCAGATAATTGTACCTGTTCCATAGCATATGCATCATCATTATAACTAGCGCCCTTGCCAAGTTCAGATGTATTAGAAATGACGATATCTTCCTTATCGTCGCCTAACACATCACCAAATAGATCTTCTTCTAAAGATTCGTAAGAATGCAATAAGGCCATACGTTTTTGAACATCTTCAATTTGATTCCACAAATCAACGAGAGAAGATGTATAGTACACCCGTTCTTTTACCTCTAAATACGCTTGGTAAACGATAGATAATTCGGTCTCATTAAGGCCTTCCTCTGCACCAATTTCTTCAATCATTTGTTGAATCTGTTGATCTCGGTCATATCGTTTAATTAACGCTTTACGAATGCGTTCAATCAACATTGTATCGATGAGTTCCATATGCACCTCCTATATTCAATACACTCAGTCCTACCCGCTACATTAGCGTATACGAATCAATGTATAGAATCATAAAAATAAATTGATTTTATAATCTCTAATATATTATTATAGCAGAATTTATCTGCTTTTTCCTTAATAATATGTGTAAAAGTTCCTTAAAAATAGAATAAAACCTCAATTTAAATACGTTCCTAATAGTATGCATTTCATACTACTAAAACACTATTCAAACCGAGGTTATTTAATCAAATTTATATACATCATATTCATATATAAACTTACTATATTAAAATCTTATATTTATTTGTTACATCAATCTAATATGTATTGCATCCATCGGATTTTTAACTATTACATCAAAATATATCTAATTGTTACATAAATGTCTTTAAAGGTCTTAAATTATTTTATTATAAAAGTCTTAAATTACTGCACTAAAACAAGTTAACTGAATAGACGAGAATTCGTTCCTTTGTATCGCTTCCTTCAAAGAGGTCACTACAATCAATAGGTTCCTCTTGTTCCAAGCGCACATGGTTATTTAAAAAGTTCTCCACCTCTTCATTAACATAGTAGAAAAATAACTTAATCTCCCGAGGATTATGATATAGCGAATCAAAAATATTTCCTAATACCCGCTTAATCGTATGGAGTGCAAAGGGATTAAAGAAAAAGCATCGATCAGCCTGATCTGGCAATTCATACAGCGCTGCATCACCTAGTACAAAGCTTACACGATTACGAGTTGCCGGGCTTTCACCATTAATTAAAGCCTTTTCATAGAGCCGTTCATCGTATTCGATGCCTATAGAATGGCAGCCCGTTTGGTAAGCCATGAAAATACTCACTCGGCCCTTGCCACTACCATAATCGATGAGCGTATTTTTCTTGCGAATATGACCACTATTTGCTAAACGCTCCAACACGCAATAATCCGTCGGCTCGTACGGATGATGCTCCGTATCGGAACGACTATCATCGCGACCAGAGGTTTTAATTTGTAATACACTTTCCCACTCTTGCTCTGTTGCCATCTATATAATCCTATTATGAAGCCTAAATTATATGACCTAATACTGATATTAATCTTAATTTCTATACATACTATACCCTTATTAGGGTACTATTTACTAGTCCAGTAACACCTATAGTATATAACAAAAGCATCCACATCGGGTGCTTTTGTTATATGAAACACTTATTAATGTCGATATGGTATACTAGGAGTAATATTTCTATTATTCTCATGTGCAGAATTATATGTCATTAAAAAGGAGTATCTACTTACATGGACAGTGATCTGACCTTAGATTTTATCATTATCATCGTATTAATCATTGCAAATGGTTTATTCTCCATGACGGAGTTAGCCATTGTAAATGCGAAAAAACGTAAACTTGAAGAGTTAGCAGAATCAGGCAATGAACGCGCGAAAACAGCCTTTGAATTATCAGAGAACCCAAATGAAATGTTCTCTACCATTCAAATCGGCATCACCCTCGTAGGTATTTTAACTGGTTTGTATTCTGGTGCCACCTTCTCTAGTCCATTAGAAGAAATTTTAGTATCAAATATTCCAAGCATCGAACCATACGCAGCCTCTGTGAGCTCCTTCATTATCGTTGCTATCATTACCTATTTATCCCTCGTTATCGGCGAACTTGTGCCTAAACGCTTGGCCTTAAATAGCCCTGAAAGCATTGCCGTTGTAGTAGCAAAACCAATTTACTGGCTATCTGTGGCGTTGAAACCAATCGTTAGCTTCCTCGGCATTTCCACAGAATTCCTCTTAAAAATTCTAGGCGTTACTGTAAAAGAAGAAGCCCCTGTTACAGAATCTGAAATTAATAAAATGCTTACCGAAGGCGTTGCCATGGGTGCTTACGAAGAAGAAGAACCTATCCTCGTAGAAAATATCTTCCATCTCGCAGATATGAACGCAGGTGACATCATGACGCCTCGTACACAGCTCAAATGGATTGATCTTAACGGCACGGAAGACGAAATTATGGAGGTCCTCAAGAATGCCAACCATTACCGCATTCCTGTAGGTACCGATTCCTTGGATGAATTAAAGGGTCTCGTTACCGTATCCGATGTATTAGTTCAAATTATGCAACGTCCTAGTGAAAGTTCCATTCATGATATCATCAAAGCTTGTTTGAAAGAACCGGTTCTTGTTCCTGAATCCATTTCACTCATGAAATTATTGAACGTTCTACGTACAGAAGGCGTTCACGAAGCAATTATCCTCGACGAATATGGTGGTTTTACTGGCCTTGTCACCTTACATGACATCATGGAGGAAATCGTAGGTCTTATGCCTTCCGGTGAGGAAGAAATCAAGGAAGAAGAAAACAAGATCATCGAACGCGATGGTGCATGGCTCGTAGATGGCCTTCTCAACGTAGATGAATTTAAAGAATTCTTTCACATCGATCAAGAATTACCAGGCGAAGAAGACGACTTGTACAAAACTATGGGCGGTCTTTTAAACGTCCTCTTCGGTCGTATCCCAAAGGAACTCGACAAGGCAAAATGGAACGGCTATACCTTTGAAGTCATCGATATGGATCATACTCGTATCGATAAAATCCTTGTAACCTATGAAGAACCTATTGTAGAACAAGAAGAAGAAAAATAAAGTTCAAAAATAAATAGACAAAACCTAAAAAAGTGAGTTCTCTTACTATGAACTGCACCCCCAAAATTGGACATATTTTGGAATACAGCTCAATCAATAGAGGACTCACTTTTTTACTACATTTTTGTATTCATAAAATGAGTAATACATATACTAGCAAATACTAGCAAAATATAGATTACTTTTAAAAATTATCGTTAAAATATATCATCAATTATATAAATTAATTATATAATTCTTTTATTTTCTGCATAAAGGCTAGAACTTTCAATATAAATATAGTATTATTAAATTGTATAAAATATATAATTAGTTTTTTCTATAAAATATATAATTAGAAATTAGAGTTTTCTAATATACATATAGAGTCCTATGATTACTACCTATGTGTAGTTCTGTGTCATAGGGCTTATATGCGATAGTCAAAGGAGAGATTCTATGAATCAACGAATCATAGCAACCATAGGAGCCCTATTAATAGGGACCGCCATCATAAGTGGTTGTGGATCAGAAAAGCCCCCTGAAGATACAAGTCTCAAGGTGCGTACCATCACTATAGGTGAAGAGTCTGGAACTACTGATGCTGGCTATGCAGGCACCATTCATAATAAAACAGAAACAAACTTAGCCTTTCAAATTGGAGGGCGTGTCATCAACAAATTTGTAAATGTTGGTGATGTAGTGCAAGCAGGCCAAGTGATTGCTCAAGTCAATGGTTCAGATACATCAGCTCAGGTGCAAAATGCTGAAGGTGCTGTAAAAGCTGCTCAATCGGCCTACGAATTGGCAGAAACCAATGCTAAACGATACCGCGAGCTTTATGCACAACAAGCGATTAGTAAATTGCAATTAGACCAAGCTGAAAACCAATTGAATGCCACATCTGCTCAATTACAACAAGCACAAGCAAACCTTAATTTGAGTAGTAATCAAAATAGCTATACTAATTTAACGGCTCCTGATACAGGTATTATTACAGCTTTCAATATTGAAGCAGGACAAGTCGTAGCAGCCGGTCAAAGCGTTGGTACCTTAGCAGCTGGTCACAATCCAGAAGCAGTCATTGCCCTTCCTGAACAAGAGTTGAGTAAAATTCATGTAGGAAGCCCTGCTACTATTACCTTCTGGGCCTTACCAGATGTAACAGTACAAGGCGTTGTACGTGAAATTTCACCAGTTCCTGACCCTGTAGCGAGAACGTATACCGTAAAAATCACCTTGCAAAATGCGCCTAAAGAGGTACAACTAGGTATGACGGTCAATGCTAATCTATCTACCACAGATAGTACCAATATTTCTATTCCGTTAACGGCTCTTGTAAAAGACTCTAACGGCAATAATGCGGTCTATATCATCCGCGATAAGAAGGCTCATCTCGTGCCTATCAAGACTGGTGAATTCGGTAAGAACTCCGTCATCGTCACATCTGGTTTAGCTAAAGGCGACATTGTCATCACCGCAGGCACCCAACAATTACAAGAAGGGACGGCGGTTAGTCAATGAAACAATTTAACTTAGCCGAATGGGCTCTTAAACACAAGTCCATTATCTACTACTTCATGGCTGTGCTCCTCACCTTCGGTATTTTCTCATTTACCCATATGGGACGCATGGAAGATCCTGATTTTACGATGCGCACCATGGTGGTCGGTGTTGCTTGGCCGGGGGCTTCTCCACAAGAAATGTCGAATCAGGTAACGGATAAACTCGAAGAAAAACTACGCGACCTTCCTGGTGTAGATTATACAAAATCTTTCACAGATGGCAGCAAATCCGTTATTTATATCAATCTAAGAGAGGATTTGCCATCCGATAAGATTCGTCCCGCTTGGGAAGAAGCGCGGAATATGATCAACGACGAATGGAAATCATTGCCTACAGGCGTTCAAGGACCGACCATCAACGACAGGTTCGACGATGTATATGGCATTATCTATGCCATTAGTGGTGATGAATTTTCTTATGAAGAAAAGCGTCAACAAGCAGAAGACTTAAAGCGTCAGCTTTTATCTGTTCCTAATGTTAAAAAAATCAGCCTCATTGGGGTTCAACAACAAACCCTCAATGTAACCATAAACAAGGATAAACTCGCATCCTATAAAGTCAGTACACAACAGCTGTTAACAGCGCTTAAACAGCAAAGTATGATGGTTCCAGCTGGTGTGATTACAACGGATACAAACAATGTATATCTTCGCGTCAACGGTCTATTCGATAGCCCTCAAGCGGTGCGAGATATGCCAATCCGCATCAATAACCAAACGTTGCGCCTCGGTGACATGGCCGATGTAACCATGACCTACCAAGACCCTAGTAGTCCTCAGTTCTACTACGAAGGCAAGCCGGCTATAGGTATTGCTATCTCCATGGATGCAGGTGGAAATAATATAGAATTTGGTGAAGCCATCGATAAAAAGCTAGCAGAATTGAATAAAACGATTCCTGCCGGCCTCGAACTCAAGCAAGTATCGAATCAGCCTCATATCGTTAAGGAATCTATTGGCGATTTCTCTCAATCCTTATTTGAAGCCATCGCCATCGTATTGCTCGTAAGCTTTGCATCCCTTGGTTTACGAACAGGTGTTGTGGTAGCCCTTACCATTCCAGTCGTTGTGTCTACGACGTTCATCTTGATGTATGAAAGTGGCATTTATCTACATAAGGTTAGCTTAGGTGCCTTAATTCTAGCTTTAGGCCTCCTCGTAGACGATGCTATCATCGTTGTAGAAATGATGAGTGTTAAGCTCGAAGAAGGGTGGGGCCACTTTAAATCGGCTACCTTTGCTTATCAATCTACAGCATTTCCTATGCTATCTGGTACGCTCATTACCTGTGCAGGCTTCTTGCCATTAGCATTGGCACAAGGTATGGTAGCAGAGTTTACAAAATCTTTATCCATTGTTGTATTTATGGCACTCATCCTATCTTGGTTCGCCTCTGTTCTCGTCAGCCCTGTATTGGGTTATAAAATCATTGAAAACAAGGCTCCTAAGCCGGAATCGGAATGGACTAAACGAGACCGTATCATGCACAAGCTCAATGTGACCTTCTATGATAAGTTTGAAAAACTATTACATTGGGCACTAGGACATCACAAGATAGTCCTACTGGCCACATTAGGAGCTTTCGTTTTATCCTTGCTTTCACTACCATTGATCAAACAGGAATTTTTCCCATCATCAACGCGTAATGAAATTATTGTATCCATGCAATTCCCTCAAAGTTCGTCCATCGAGTATACTGCTAACCAAGCAAAAATTATTGATGAACATTTGCAAGGTGACGAACGTATTTCAACCTTTACCTCGTACATTGGACAAGGTTCTCCGCGTTTCGTTCTCACCTTAGAGCCAGAATTGCAACGAAATAATTTCTTACAATATGTGATCGTCACAAAATCCTTAGAGGATCGGGATAAACTATATGGTGAATTAACATCTTATTTAAATGAAGAATTTCCTTCAGCTCTCGTAAATGCTCAATTTATACAAATTGGCCCACCATCTAAATATCCAGTTATGCTTCGCATTGCTGGCCCTGATCAAAAAGTGGTAAAAGAAATTGCCAACCAAGTAAAAGCAAAAATGCAAGACGATAAAGACTTACAAAATATCGCCTTTGACTGGCCAGATACAGAACCTGTAGCCAATATTCACATCGATCCAAACAAGGCACGTTTACTCGGCATCGATAGCTACGCTGTATCCTTGCACTTACAAAGTCTATTGTCTGGTACTAAGTCTGGTGAATACTACGAAGGGAACCAAACCATTCCTGTTACCTTCCGTTTAGGTGACAACGAGCAACATAACTTAAGTGCTCTTTCATCCTTGCCAATTCAAACAGGCAATGGTTCCTACGTACCTCTTAGCCAAATTGCAACTATTACCATGGCTCAAGAGGATGGTATTATATGGCATCGCAACATGATGCCAACTATTAGTGTTCATGCGAATGTAAAAGCCGGTGTCTTAGGCAATGCGAAAACAAAAGAGGTCTATAAATCATTACAAGACATTCGAGATTCCTTGCCTACAGGCTATTCTATTGACCTAGACGGCGCCGCTGAAAAGAGTGAAACAGCCGTTCAAAAGCTATTAACACCAATGCCAATTATGCTCTTTGTAATCATGACAATCCTCATGTTCCAATTAAAGCGTATCGCCCTCATGATAATGGCTCTACTCACTGCTCCATTGGGACTAATCGGTGTTGTATTAGCACTCAATATTACGAGAACGCCATTAGGCTTTATGGCTATTCTAGGGATTATCGCCCTCTCGGGTATGATCATCCGTAACTCCATTATCTTGTTAGACCAAATCGAAATTCACAAGGCAGAAGGACAAGAACCTCGTGAAGCGATTATCAACTCCGCTACACTTCGTTTCCGCCCTATCATGCTTACCGCTATCGCAGCGATTTTAGGCATGATTCCTCTCATGGGATCTGTATTCTGGAGCCCATTGGCCATCGCCTTTAGCGGCGGCTTACTAGTGGCGACGGTTCTAACACTCATCGTATTACCAGTCATGTATGCAAGCTGGTATAAGGTAAAATAAAAAAGCAGTAATTATTTCTGCTTTTTTATTATCTATAAGATATATAGATAAACCACAATACAAAAAACCCCCTATAAAAATTTCTAATACTTTTTATAGGGGGTTTTTTAATAAATATCATATAAAAAAACAGCAGGGCTTTCCCCTGCTGTTTTTTTAGTCACAATAATACATTACGACTTACTTATTTCCCTTAGGATTATATTAATAATTATATCTGACTTAGTCTATTATTTATTAAACTACAACGGCTGTACCATTGCATGTAATCATAAGCATGCCATTTTGTGCACCTACTGTGCTGTATTGGAAGGATACACCAATAATAGCATTAGCACCCAATTTAGAAGCTCGTTGAGACATTTCGTCGAGAGCTGCTTTGCGCGCATTCATCAAAGAATCTTCATAGCTGCCACTACGACCACCAACGATATCGCGAATGCCAGACATGAAATCTTTCACAAAGTTACGGCCTTCTACGACTTCACCAAATACAATACCTTTGTACTCTTGTACAGGTTTGTTTTCAATATGCATAGTTGTAGTAATAATCATAATTGTATCCTTTCTAATTGATTACAATATATTTTAATTTATTATAACAAGACTTTTAGATAAAAACAAATATAGCTTTCACATAAAACAATTACATATTGTATCTCCAAAAATTACATACTATATATCAAAAATTTACATATTATACATCAAAAATTTACATATTATACATCAAAAAAAGACCTGTTCACTACTTTCATAATGAACAGGTCTAATTTTATATTTTTATCTATCAAAATCGCGGTCTAAGTTAACTTCTTTCAACGGCACAACTTTAGTTTTGTTGATGTATTTGTAACCAAGGTAAACTGCGAAGAAGATTGGTAAGCCAATGTAGGCAACGGATACACCGTACCAGTCGATGGTATCACCTGTGAAAGCGGAGTAGTTTTGACCACAGATGATAATGACGCAAAGAATGAACGCCAAAATTGGGCCAACTGGGAATAACCACGCTTTGTATGGCAATTCACTAAGATCTCTGCCTTGTGCGATGAAAGCACGGCGGAAACGATAGTGAGACACGGCGATACCAACCCATGCGATGAAACCACATAAACCAGAGATATTAACAATCCATGTATAGGCTGTACCTTCGCCGATAAAGCTTGTTAGGAACGCAAATAAACCGATTGCTGTCGTTAAGATTAACGCAGGCACTGGAACGCCACGTTTATTTAACTTAGCAAAAATTTGAGGTGCTTGACCTTCTTTAGCCAGTGCGTACAACATGCGCGTAGAAGAGTATAGACCAGAGTTACCAGCACTCAATACAGCCGTTAAGATGATAGCATTGATAAAGCTAGCAGCAAAGGCAAAACCAAAGCGATCAAATACGAGTGTAAATGGAGAAATAGATACGTTCTCTACACTAGAGTTCAACAGATTTGGATCTGTATACGGAATCAAGAAACCAATAACCGTGAAAGCACCGATATAGAATAATAGAATACGCCAGAAAATTGTATTAATCGCTTTTGGCACATTCTTTTCAGGGTCTTCCGCTTCACCAGCGGCTACACCGATCAGTTCAGTACCTTGGAAGGAGAATCCTGCCACCATAAAGATAGCAAGAATAGATTCCCAGCCACCTACAAATGGAGCCTCTCCTACGGTCCAGTTCGCAAATCCTGGAGATGTGCCACCGATGCCAAAGATGAGCATAAAGCCACAGAATAGGAATACGAATACGGTAATCACCTTGATGCTAGAGAACACATATTCACTTTCACCAAAGGAACGAGTAGATAAATAGTTCAAGCCAAATAAAATAAGCAAGAACAGAGCAGACCATACGATGGCAGGCACATCAGGGAACCAATATTTCATGATGAGCGCCCCTGCCAATACTTCAGCAGCCAATGTAATAGCCCAGTTAAACCAGTAATTCCAACCTAAGGCAAAACCAAAGGCAGGGTCTACATAGCGTTTTGCATAAGTCCCGAAGGAACCAGGAATTGGCAAGTATGTAGCCATTTCCCCAAGAGATGTCATGAGGAAATAAACCATGATACCAATAAGGCCGTAAGCTACAAGAGCACCACCAGGACCAGCTGTACTTACCACTTCACCACCGGCAACGAATAAACCTGTACCGATAGCACCACCTAAAGCAATCATATTCATATGACGCGCTTTTAGGGACCGTTTTAGGTGTTGATCTTTGTTAGACGTAAACTCTACGTTACTATTATGATTTTCAGACATGGGTCACCTCTTACAAATCTAGATTACGCACGTATTTCGCGTTATCTTCAATAAATTTACGACGAGGCTCTACCTTATCACCCATGAGAACCGTAAAGATTTTGTCAGCTTCGATAGAATCTTCTAAGCTAACTTGTAAAATCGTACGATTATCAGGGTTCATTGTAGTTTCCCATAATTGTTCAGGGTTCATTTCACCTAAACCTTTGTAACGTTGGATTGTAGTACCATCACGGCCTACTTCATCAAGTTTAGCAGTCAACTCTGCATCAGAGTATACATACCAGTGAGATTTACCTTTCTTGATTTGATACAAAGGTGGTTGAGCAATATAGATATGGCCTTCCTCTACCAATGGTTTCATATAGCGGTAGAAGAATGTTAATAACAATGTACGGATATGAGCGCCGTCAACGTCCGCATCTGTCATGATGATAATCTTATTGTAACGGGATTTTGTAATATCGAATTCATCGCCAATACCTGTACCAAAAGCGGTAATCATGGAGCGAATTTCGTTATTAGCCAAAATCTTATCGAGGCGTGCTTTTTCTACGTTAAGGATTTTACCACGCAATGGCAAAATTGCTTGGTAACGACGATCGCGACCTTGTTTTGCAGAACCACCCGCAGAATCACCTTCCACAAGATAAATTTCAGTCATAGATGTATCTTTTTCGGAGCAGTCCGCCAATTTACCAGGAAGACTAGATACTTCCAACGCATTTTTACGGCGTGTTAAGTCGCGGGCTTTACGAGCAGCCTCACGAGCACGGCTTGCCATCGTTGCTTTTTCGATGATCTTCTTCGCATCTTGAGGATGTTCTTCGAAGAATGTTTTAAGACCTTCTGTAACGATAACGTCTGTAATACCTTTTACTTCACTATTGCCAAGTTTAGTTTTTGTTTGGCCTTCAAATTGAGGTTCCAACACTTTTACAGATACGACAGCTGTCAAACCTTCACGTACGTCTTCACCGGAAAGATTAGACTCACTTTCCTTGATCAAACCAGATTTACGGCCATAATCATTGAGGGTACGAGTCAAGGCAGCACGGAAACCAGATAGATGTGTACCACCGTCAATCGTATTGATGTTATTTACGAAGGACAACAAGTTTTCACTATAGCTATCGTTATATTGCAATGCTACATCTACCACAACATCGTCTTTTGTATTTTCAATATTGATAACAGTTGGATTAATTGCTTCTTTATTTTCGTTCAAGAAGGTAATGAAAGAAACCAAACCACCTTCATAGTGGAAACTTTCAACACGAGGTTCCTCTAAGCGCAAATCGCTCAATGTAATGCGAAGGCCTTTGTTAAGGAATGCCAATTCTTGTAAACGCATTTTCAATGTATCAAAGCTAAATACGGTAGTTTCAAAGATTTCTGCATCTGGCTTGAAAATAACTGTAGTACCAGTGCCTTCGGCCTTGCCAATTTCGTGCAACTCGGAAGTTTTATGACCACGAGCAAAGGAAATCTCTTGGACAATACCATTTTGAGATACTTGAACCTTAGTCCATTCACTCAATGCATTAACTACGGAAATACCTACACCGTGAAGACCACCAGATACCTTGTAGCCACCACCACCGAATTTACCACCGGCATGCAATTTCGTTAATACTAGCTCTACCGCAGACATACCAGATTCATGCATCCCTGTTGGAATACCACGACCATCATCGACAACAGTAACACTATTATCTGGATTGATGGATACTTCGATATGTGTAGCATAACCAGCAAGCGCTTCATCCACAGAGTTATCTACAACTTCGTATACGAGGTGATGCAAACCACGAGCAGACGTACTACCAATATACATCCCTGGGCGTTTACGCACCGCGTCTAGACCCTCAAGAACCTGAATATTCTGAGCGCCATAATTTTGTTCAGGCATGAAACAAACTCCTCCTAACAATCTATCATACTGCACTTGATTGAAATAAAGTAACAAAACATGTACAGGATTAAACTTTATCTCTTTATTATACTATAAAACTCGTCAATCCGTCTCATTAAAGTCTTAATACTGATACCAGATCCATACACACAAGCATCAGTGACCACATATGTCTTGATTTGCTCCTCTGGCACCATGGCGATATATTCTAGCATTTCATAGTGATGAATAGGACTTTTATGGGACTTTCCGCCCTTGGCATGTACCATCGTAATAATGGATTCTATGGGCACGGAAATGGTATCTCCAATATGAACGTACATAAGAATGCCCCCTCTACTTTTCTAATGTCCCATTAAGGGCATCGATTTTGCGTTGCTCCTCTTCAGCAAGGAACTTAGACCGATATTTATTACACAAATTAATAACGTGCTGATCCGTCAACTCATCAGGCTTTTTGTGGGTGATAAGCATAGCCACCATAAACATATGACGGCGATTGATAGATCCTTTATAAATCTTATCAAGGTAAAAGTATATGGATTCCCGCATCGCTTCTGCAAAGTCTGAAAAACTACACTGTATAAATTGCTGACAGTCGCTGTATTTAAAGTACGGATACTTTCTAATAACCGCCTTAATCTCCTTTATATGAGCCCGATGCAATTCATATTCACAGGTTGGACAGATTTCCTTTTTAGATTTCATATGCATGCCACATCGTTTACAACGATGGTATCCATGCTGCTCTAAATAGATTTCTCTCTTACGAGCCGTAATCTGTACTTTCCTGAAAGCAGCTTTTAATACTTCGTTATCCGTTTGTTTCAACGATGTATCGATAGCGTCTACGTCTTCTTTTGAAAGCACGATATCTGCAAAGTTAATACGTTTTGTAATAATTTGTTCATCAGGAATCGTGAGAGACGTATTAGTTTCTACTTTCACATAGCTCTGACGTTTCATGATGAAGCGAATATCGGTGATTACCTCTTGGCGGTAATACTTGTTGATAGCCTCGATGATACGACGTTTTTGCATCTGTAATTCCTGCATCCACATGGAATTATCTGCACTGATAACCATATTTGGAGGCTTGATGGACACAATTTTTGTATGATCCGCGATGACATCACCTACTACATCACGCCACTTGTGAACAAGGGTATTTAATTTATATTGTTCCAGTAAATTCAGTTCTGCTAAGGCCTTTGGTAAACAAAGATCAAGGCTGTCCATACTGAACTTGTCCCCCTTCACAAGAAATAAATTGAACGGATTTCAAATCTTTAAAATCGTGAATATCTGTAGTGGTAATAAATGTTTGAATTCGTTTATGAATAAACTGCAATAAATTCGTTCGTCTCGACTCATCAAGTTCGCTCAATACATCATCCAAGAGAAGAACTGGATATTCTCCTACCTCTGACTTGATAAACTCAAGCTCACTCAACTTTAAGGACAATACAGCGGTTCGTTGCTGCCCTTGCGATCCAAATTTCTTTAAATCCATCGCATCGGAAAAGAATCGTAAATCATCGCGATGAGGACCCACACTAGTGCTTAAACGATGACGATCCTGCGGCAACGCTGCTTTTATACGTTCGTAAAAGCCTTCCTTTGTATATTCCAATGAACCATTGTCCATATACGGCTGTTCATAACCGATGGTTAAATTCTCAAGGCCACCTGTCAATTTACGATTCATCAAATCGATGAGCAAATTGATTTTTTTTAAGCTTTCTAATCGTTTCTTTACAATAAAGCTCGCCATATCTGCTAGCTGCAAATCCCATTCTTCAAGAGGAATAGTATTCTTTCCTCTATATTCTTTTAGGACTGCATTACGTTGCTGTAACAGCCGATTATACTGCATCAATTGATGATAATATGTAGCGCTGGTCTGAGATATTTCCATATCGAGGAATCGCCTACGTCCCGAAGGAGTTCCCTTGATGAGCTGTAAATCTTCAGGACAGAAGATAACTGTATTTAATGTACCAATCAGTTCTTTTTGAGATATTTTTGTATCGTTTAATCGAATATCCTTAGGGCCTTGACGGAATAATTTAATATTTACCTTTTGAGGCGTATCTTTTTTCTCGAATTTTACAACTATGCCTGCTTCTTCAGCATTGAACATGAGCATATCTGACGTATCATTCGTACGATGGCTTTTACCAATGGTACCAACATAAATCGATTCGAGGATATTCGTCTTACCAGCCCCATTAGTGCCATATAGAACAATAATCTCAGGATTAAACTGTATCTGTACATCCTTATAATTACGAAACTGAAATAACTGAAGTGAGTCAATTCTCACCGATTATGCCTCCTCTTGTGTAATCACGAGGTCTACATCAAGACCTTCACAAGAAATCACATCACCAACGCGGCATTTCTTGCGTTTTTCCGTTACAACTTGACCATTTAAGGTAAGGATACCTTCATCGATGAAAGATTTAATTTGACCACCTGTTTCAATGATGCCTTCTAACTTCAACAACTGATCAATTTGAATGTACTCCGTATGAATGGGTACCTGCTGTTGCTCTTTCATAACGTTCTCCTAAAGTAGACAATTAACATAAGCATATATATCATACTGAGTCCAGGTCGCTCGCTGGGCATTTTTCTTCGAAAAATTGCACGCTCCGACCAAAGTGATGTGTGTCTCCCATCGTCGCTACCGCTCCTCTGTTAGCTCACACCCTACTTTAAGCATTTGTGCGAACTGGTGTTACTACGTATGTATAGTTTGGATTATTGTCTTGGCGAATGACAACAGGACCATTTTGTTTTAAGAACAAGTGGATATTGTCACCTGTGCTGTGACGCAAGATGTCAGAGATGTAGCGACCATTGAAGGAGATTGTGAAAGGTGTGCCTTTAAATTCAACAGCTACGTCTTCTTTTGCCATACCGATTTCAGTATTTTGAGTAGACAATGTGACATTACTTTCAGACCAATCATAACGAATTACATTATAGCTGATGTCTTTAGCCAACAAGGATACGCGATCAACAGCACCAGCAAATTCGCGGCGATCAATTACAGCGCTAGAATCGAATTGAGAAGGAATTACCTTTTCATATTCAGGATATGTGCCTTCGATTAAGCGAGAAATAATATAAATAGATTCAAAATTAAATACGATTTGTGTACGATTCCAAATGATATTGATCATAGCTGGATTATCTGTTGGTAATAAACGAGATACTTCAGCCAACGTTTTTGTAGGGATGATAGCGCGCATTGGAGTCGTTGCTGGCTCATCGATAGTGATTTTTTTAACAGCCATACGGTGTGTATCGGTAGCAACCATAGTGACTTCGTTTTCATTGATTTCAAGAAGAGCACCGGTAAAAACAGGACGATCTTCATCAGTAGCTGCTGCGTAGTTTGTTAAATCGATGAGTTCTTTCATAGCAAAGCTATCGATGTTTACATGATCTTGGTCGTGAATTTGTTCAACCAATGAGAAATCATCTGGGTGTAATGTAACAAGATTAAATTCGGAAGATCCAGATGTGATTGTCAAAGAATTTCCGTCTTCTGGTTTGTAAAGTTCGATAGTATCGCCAGGTAATTTACGAATTAATTCTTGGAAATAACGGGAACCTACTACTAAAGTACCAGGTTCTTTGATATCTCCGTCAATTGTTAAACGGATACCAAGTTCAAAGTCGTTACCTTGCAATTCTACTTGACCATTTTTTGTAGTTATGTAAATAGCACCTGGTAAGTTGGAACTTGTTTTATTTTGAGATACCTTTTGCAATACGTTGATTGCTTTTTGGAGATTTGCTTTTGGGAATGTAATATGCATATGTTACTCCTTTTTGAAAGTTTTATATTAATTTATATAATTGGATTTTATTATTAACTACTATTATATATGTTGTTTGTGATTACGATTTATATATATTGTAGAAGCATTAATAATTACTTGTTTTGTTTGTAATATTCTATGTTTGCTATTGTAGATGCTCTATATATATTCTACGATAGATCTGTTTCTACTGTTTTTTTGATTGTTTCTTAGTTTTAGTAGTAGTAATAGTAGAGGTCTGTTTATATGTGTAAAAGTGAATCGGCGCCAATAATTGTGTGAATTATGAGCTGTGCATAACTATGTTAATAGTTTGTACCCACTTATCCACATATTCACACCAAAGTGCGAGTTTTGTGATATCCACAAAGTTATTCACTATATATCCACAGAGTTATCCACAGGTTGTTAATTTCTGTTTAATTTCTGCAACCATTCGTTTAGTTTCTTCGTTTTTTTCAATTTCCTTCGTTATTTTATCGTACGCATGGAGAATTGTCGTATGATCACGAGAGAAAGCTGCTGCGATTTGTGGATAGCTTTCATTGATCATATCGCGGCATAGATACATGGCGATTTGCCGTGGAAATGCGAATTGGGCTTTTCGTTTTTTGCCAAGTAGGTCTTGCTTTTTAATATTGAAATAAGAACTTACAAAATTCTGGATGCTTTCAATATTAACCATATTTACCTCTTCTGTGTGAACGAGACCCGCCAAGGCGTGTTTTGTGTATTCTAGGTCAATAGATTCTAGACGTTGATCGATGGACGCTGTACCGATGAGTTTGGTGAAAGCACCTTGCAACACACGGACGTTTTCGCTAAATTGCAATGCTACGTAGTTAATAGAATCATTATCGATGCGAATAATGCGGTTCTTTTTATATTCACGTTCGAGCAGTGATCTGAAGATGGCGATGCGCGTTTCTAAATCAGGATTTTCCATTGTGGCAATGTAGCCAGCTTGGAAACGAGAGCGAAGACGATCTTCGAACTGCTCCATATCGTTTGGCATCGTATCAGAGGTAAGCACGATTTGTTTGTTGTTATTTAATAGTTCATTAAATGTATTAAATAGCTCAGTTTTCGTACTTTCACGGCTTTCAAGAAACTGAATATCGTCAATCATGAGAACATCGATATTGCGGAATGTATTGCGGAATAATTTACCTTGGTTGCGCTGCAATGTTTCGACGAAAATATTCATAAAGTTTTCGCTCGTAATGGACATGACCTTCATATGTGGATGATTTTCCTTGATAGCATTGCCAATGGCATGCATCAAGTGTGTTTTTCCGAGGCCAGATGGACCGTAGATAAAGAGCGGATTGTAGTCGCCGCCTGGAAATTCAGCTACATTTTGAGCAGCTCCAAAAGGAATGCGGTTGGCGTTGCCCGTTACGTAGTTATCAAAACGGTACGCCGGATTGAGATTAGATAATGACAAGTCTACAGGAACATTATCAGACTGCAATGTTGACATTGTTTCTGTCGGTTTCTTTGGTGTTGCTATCATTGGTTCGTCTGGAATATCCACAGGCGCTGGCGCGCGGTCGATATAGACAGGATCTTGATAGACTGGTGTGTAAAACTCCTCTTGATGAGCCTTTTCCTCTACTATAGGTGGTAAAGGCATTGGCGGTGCTACAACTGGCGTATCGATGAGACTTTCATCAACAAAATTAGTATCTATACTCTCTTGATTAAAATCGAATAACACCATATCTCGATGGGAACCGATGACCGTGGTAATCGCATCTTGTAAAGCCTTGCTAATCTGCGGTTGCTGGTCGATTAAGTTTTTTACAAATGTTTGCATGACCCCAATATGGATCGAATGACTTTCGAGAGACATGGGAATCAACGATGACGTGACGCGCAAATACAATGCATCAGGTAAATGTTGCATATTCTTTTTCGCTTCAAGCAATATATGTTCCCATATATTATTTAAATCAAATGACTGCATAACGTGCCTCTTGTGAATAACTATTGCGATAAATGTGTATAACTTTAGGAATAATGTGTATAACCATTGTAAAAGCTGTGGAAAAATCTATTATTCCTGTGAATAACTTGTGTATAACCTGTGAATAAGTGAAAATAAAAGTCTATTCCAACCAGATAAATACTGACTTTTTAGTTTTTATAGGATAAAAGAGAAAAAATGTGGATAACCTCGAAAGTTATCCATCAAAAACCTATAAAAATATATAATTTTTCCTAATTTCAAGTATGATTGTACCAAAAAATCACTAGTTTGTCATTTATTCTGTGGATAACTTTTGATTATCTGAAGGAGAAATGTTAATAACTCAGTAATTACCTTATATTTTGTTCATCAATTACTTTTGGGGGAGGACTGAAAACTACTTTTATCGCTCCATACGACGCGTAAGTCACTCAAAAAGTAGTTTTCAGTCCCCTCCTCCTATAAGATAATTTTTATGATTACAATACACATAGATGAAAAAGTAATTGATGAACATAACAGCATCAACCTTCAGATAATCAAAACTAAATGATCAATAAAAATGACAAACTAGTGATTTTTCTAAGAGGGAGTGTTAGGTGTAGATATGGATTTTTGACCGAAACGTGTCGTATGGAGGGAGAAAACCACATCTATTCATCTCTCCTTTCAACTAAAGATCAAAAGGTAAATTTGTCTTATATAAAAAGATTAGAGTTGTGAGTTCTTGTATGTTGATAAATTGATGTTACGTTTACATCGTGTAGTGGTGTTGAAGGTGACATTAGGGTTTACTTAGGGATGGAATATAGGGTCCTTTTGAGCGACTAGCGATGAAGGAGCCCTATATTCCTTCCCCTAGAAACGTAACATCGGTCCCTATCTCCTTCCCCAGAGAATAAAAGGTAAAATTTGAACACATCCTTAGATCCGTATTCTGAAAGACTTTTATTAGGTTGGTATATAAACTGATACTACTTTTATATTGGTGCTACGTGTTTTAGTAGTATTTAGATAGTGTTAGGGACGGAATAGATGTGGATTTTTGACCGACTTACGTGTCGTATGGAGGGAGAAAACCACATCTATTCCTCCCTACTCTCAACCAGAGATTAAAATGTAAATTTGTCAAAATATAAAAGATTAGAATGTGAGTTCTTGTGTTGTTGAAAATTGATGTTACGTTTACATCGTGTAGTGGTGTTTAAGGTGTGATTAGGGTTTACTTAGGGAGGGAATATAGGGTCCTTTTGAGCGACTTTACGATGAGTATGGAGCGATAAAGGATCCCTATATTCCTCCCCTTGGAAACGTAACATCAATTACAGGATAAAATGTGTAGTAGAATTATTTTCAGAAATACAAGAACTCACAGCAGAACCCCTTTATTATATTGACAAATTTACATTTTACCTCTATAATTACCCTGTTATGGTATAAGTAAAACAATACAGAATGACGAGGAGGTGTTTTACTAATGAAACGTACTTACCAACCAAATACTCTTTGGAGAAAACGTACCCATGGTTTCCGTGAACGTATGAAAACTATCGGTGGCCGTCTCGTTTTGAAAAGAAGACGTGCAAAAGGCAGAAAACGCTTATCTGCATAATATAATAGCTGTTAGGCAGGAGAAAAAACTTGGCGCTGCTGCCAAGTTTTTCTATTCTTAGGACTTAAGGACAATGCATATGGATTATTGCCTTGATAAAGCAAGACGACTGACGCACAATAATGAATATCGCCTTGTGTATAAGCACGGTAAATACGAAGTAGGCCGCATGTGTGTACTGTATCGTATGCCCGTGGCAAAGCAACCTACTCGCATTGGTTTTGTAACAGGTAAAAAGGTTGGTTGTGCAGTGGAACGCAACCGAGCTAGACGCCTTATGAAAGAGGTATATCGCCTCAATCAGCACGCCATTCGCGAAGGGTATCATATCGTAATTGTTGGACGTGGCCCTCTGAAAAACGCTACCTACGAAAAAGCGGAAAAGGAGATTTTGTATCTCTTGCGAAAAAGCAAATTATTGATACAAAATGATAAATAGGACCACAAGTTAGAGGCTTTGGTCCTTTTTGTGTATATGGAGGTTTCCATGAAACGCTGTATAACCATGCTTTTACGACTTTTAATTAGGTTCTATCAGCTCGCCATATCTCCCTTAAAACCTGGATGTTGCCGTTATTATCCGACATGTTCCACATATACTCTGCAGGCCATCGAAAAATATGGTCCTTTGAAAGGTAGCTGGATGGGTTTAAAACGCATTCTTCGCTGTCATCCTTTCCATAAGGGTGGCTACGATCCAGTTCCCTAACCCCTTTGGGATTAGACTGGATGTGTTCTGTGAAAGTAACTTTCACTATCATTATCTAGCACAGTTTTGGAAATACCTGAGCATCTGTATGGATGAAATTTAGACCATACCATAACGATATATAGATGCGCAAAGGACGATTTCGACTGTAAGAAAAGGAGAAACAATGGAATTTTTAAGTGGTATTTTCCAACCTATCGTTGATTTAATGAGCACATTGGTAACCTATGCGTTCCAATTGACTCAAATGATAGGTTATCCGAGCTACGGTGTGGCTATTATCCTTTTAACAATCGTTATTAAAGCGATTTTGGCGCCACTTACTGTTAAACAAATCAAATCCATGAAGGCTATGCAAGAGTTGCAGCCTCGCATGAAAGAATTGCAAGATAAATACAAAAATGATCCTGCAAAACTGCAAGCGGAAATGGGTGCATTGTACAAAGAAATGGGCGTTAACCCATTGGCTGGTTGCTTGCCATTATTGGTACAAATGCCATTCTTGATCGCGATTTACTGGGCTTTGAAAGATTACCCATATGATCCAAACTTTGTACAATTCTTGTGGTTGCCTAGCCTTGGCGATCCAGATCCAATGTACATCTTACCTATTTTGAGTGCATTATCCACATGGGTTATGTCTCGTCAAACTAGTAATGGTGCAACTGGTGCAGCTGCGCAACAACAAAAGATTATGACAATCTTTATGCCTTTATTCATTGGTTACATTTCTTTGAGCTTCCCATCTGGTCTCGTTATCTACTGGGTAGTTTCTAACGTATTCCAATTGATTCAACAGCATTTCATTTACAAAAATTTGAACGCTAAGTAGGAGGCAATTATGGAATTTATCGATGTATCTGCTAAAACCATTGAAGATGCCATTGCTAAAGGTGTAGCTCAATTGGCCTCTGAAGGTCAAGAATTGGTAGAAACTAAGGTCTTAGAACAACCTTCTAGTGGATTTTTAGGCATTGGTCGTAAACCAGCAGTTGTTCGCTTATTCTTCACCGCTTTAGCTAAATCTGCTACTGTAGAAGAAGCAGCTAATGTTAAAGAACAATCTGTAGCTATTGCTTCCGAACCAGTGGCAACAAGCGAAACAGAAGTACAAGATACGGCAGCTGAAACTTCTGAAAGTACTGTAGAAGAAAAACCTTCTAAAAAAGAACTTTCAAAAGAAGATCAACAAGAAATTGCTGAAAAGGGTAAACAATTCCTTGATGATATGTTTACACAAATGGGTCTTACTGTCGTTATCGAGAAGATGATGACGAAAGATAAGATTACATTCCAAGTACACGGCGAAGAGCTAGGTATTTTGATCGGCAAACATGGTCAAACATTGGATGCTATTCAATATTTAACAAATCTCGTGGCTCACAAGGATGTATCTGGCCATTGCCATATCGTTGTAGATGTGGAAAATTATCGTTCTCGCCGAGAAGAAACATTGGTGAATCTCGCGAAACGCTTGGCTTTTAAGGTGAAACGCAATCGTCAAAAGGTTTCTTTAGAACCGATGAATGCTTTTGAACGTAAAATCATTCATACCGCCCTTCAAGGGGATAAAAATGTTATTACCAACAGTGAAGGGGATGAACCATTCCGTCACGTTGTGATTTCGTACAAAAAATAAAATATAATGGTGCAGCTTTCAGGTAACTGGTATTCTCCGTTACTTGAGGGCTGTTCCCTTTATTCTTTAGGTTATGGTGAAAGCTAACCTAAGTTAATCTTCGCACGGGTAAGATTGGTTTAGTTTAACTTTCACAGGCGAAGAACATATAAAAGATAATAATCGAAATACGGAGATATGTATGTATATAGATGATACAATAGCGGCCATTGCGACACCGCCCGGCATCGGTGGGGTTGGTATTATTCGTGTTAGCGGCAAGGATAGTTTTCCTATTGTAAATAGCCTGTTCAAGAGCACTGGCACCGTTCCTTTGATGGATCGCCAAAATAGAACGATACAATATGGGACCATTGTGGATCCTACAACGAACAAGACCATCGACGAGGTTCTTGTATTATTAATGAAAGGCCCTCATTCTTACACGGCGGAAGATGTGGTAGAAATCCAGTGTCACGGTGGCATTGTGCCGGTTCGACAAATTCTGAAATTGCTCGTCAATCATGATGTACGCATGGCTGAGGCCGGCGAATTTACGAAGCGTGCCTTTATGAACGGACGTATCGACCTCACCCAAGCGGAGGCGATCATTGATATTATTGAAGCAAAAACGGAGGACTCCCTCTCCCTCGCTGTGGCTCAGCTAGATGGAACTGTTTCGTCCTTTGTAAAAGATGTGCGAGAACAGCTCATCGCCATGATTGCTCATTTAGAGGTAACCATTGATTATCCTGAGGAGGATATAGAAGACGTAACGAGCCAAGAGGTTCGTGAACAGTTGCAGCCTATTTTGAAAGCTATGGATGAACTCTTGTCCACAGCTAATACAGGTCGCCTTATTCGGGACGGTATTACGACGGTTATCGTAGGCCGTCCAAATGCAGGTAAATCGAGCTTGATGAACGCTCTCTTGCGCGAAAATCGCGCTATCGTAACGGATATTCCGGGGACGACACGCGATAGTATTGAAGAATATATGACCGTAGAAGGCATTTCCTTGCGCCTCATCGATACAGCAGGTATTCGCGACACACAAGATACGGTGGAAGCCCTCGGTGTGGAGCGTGCTCGCGATTATATTAACAAAGCAGACATCGTGCTCTGCGTTATTGACGGATCTACTTCTTTAACCCCTGAAGAAATCGAAATTTTGACCTCTGTGAGCGGTTTGAATACTATCGTACTCCTTAATAAGTCCGATGTGGCACAAGTCGTTACAGATGAAAATATTAAAGAACACGGAATCTTCACGGCTATCGAACGAATCAGTGCTAAAGAAGGAGAAGGCTCTGCGGTTCTCTCCAAATGGGTGCAAGAACTCGTCTACGGCGGTCGCGTAAAACAAGACAACAGCGCCATGATCAGTAATGTGCGCCACATTAGCCTTATGGAACAAGCAAAGGCACAAGTCGAACAAGCCCTCTCCTCCATCGATATGGGCATGCCTGTAGACTTTGTGGCCACCGACCTGCGTAGCGCTTGGGAACTACTAGGCGATATCACGGGCGATACCATCCGAGAAAGCATGATAGATGAATTGTTTAGTCGTTTTTGCCTTGGTAAATGATTTAAACTTTTACAATAAGATAAGTAACAAATATAAGGAATTTAATTGATATGTACACAGTAGATAATTATGATGTCATCGTTATCGGTGGTGGTCATGCTGGTTGTGAGGCGGCCCTCGCCGCTGCCCGCATGGGTCATCGCACGTTGCTGGCGACCATCAGTTTAGATAATATTGCGCTTATGCCGTGCAACCCTGCCGTGGGTGGTCCTGGTAAAAGCCATCTTGTTTACGAAGTTGACGCATTAGGCGGTCAAATGGGTATTAATGCGGATGCTACAGCTATCCAAATGCGTATGCTCAATATGGGCAAAGGACCTGCCGTTCATTCTTTGCGTTGTCAATCCGACAAGATTAAATACCAACATTTGATGAAACAAACATTGGAGAATACAGATAATCTCAATGTTAAGCAAATCATGGTGACAGAGCTTAAGGTTGAGGATGGCAAGGTCACAGGTATCGTTACGGAGCTTGGTGAATTTTATGGCGCTAAGGCGGTAATTCTTTGTACAGGTACCTATTTGAAAGGTAAAATCCTCATCGGCGATATCGATTATGTGGGCGGTCCAAATGGCCAACGCGTAGCGGAACATTTCTCTCAATCTTTACTCGATAATGGTGTTGAATTGATGCGCTTTAAGACGGGTACACCAGCACGTGTAGATAAACGTACTTTAAACCTCGAAAATATGGTAGTTCAAGAAGGCGATGCACATCATCACGCATTTTCTTTTATGGATGAATGGATTAACCGTAATGAAGACGTATGTTGGTTGACGTATACTAACAAAGAAACGCACGAAATCATTCATAGCAATATTCACCGCGCTCCTATGTATAGTGGCAAAATCGAAGGCGTAGGCCCTCGTTATTGCCCTTCTATCGAAGATAAGGTGGTGCGTTTTGCTGATAAAGAACGCCATCAATTATTCGTAGAACCAGAAGGTACAGGCACAAATGAAATGTACGTTCAAGGCATGAGTACATCCCTTCCAATGGATGTACAATATGCGTTCTTGCGTACCATCCCAGGACTTGAGAATGTTGAAATTATGCGCCCTGCCTATGCTATCGAATACGATTGCTTGAATCCAACGCAATTGACACCAGCACTTCAAGTGAAACATATTGAAGGTCTCTACTCTGCGGGTCAAGCCAATGGTACATCTGGCTATGAAGAAGCGGCTGCTCAAGGCCTCATGGCTGGTATCAACGCAGCATTGTGGCTTGAAGGTAAAGAACCGTTTATCCTTGCTCGTTCTGAAGCGTACATCGGTGTTCTCATCGATGATCTTGTAACAAAAGGTACAAATGAACCGTACCGCATGATGACAAGCCGCAGTGAATACCGCTTATTGCTTCGTCAAGATAATGCAGACATGCGTCTTACGGAAAAAGGCCGTGCAATCGGTCTTGTAAAAGATGATCGTTGGGATAAATTTACAGCTAAAAAAGCTGCTATCGAAGAAGCAATGGACATGTTACGAAATACACCTGTCAATCCATCCAAAGAAACACAAGCTTTGCTTGAAAGTTTAGGTACAGCACCTATTAGAACAGGTATTCACGCTTATGATTTAGTAAAACGTAACGAACTCTCTTATGCCGTCGTAGCCGATGCATTTGGTTTGAAACGCTATACACCTGATGTAGAGGAAGCTGTCGATATTTCCATTACCTACGAAGGTTACATCAAAAAGCAAATGGAGCAAGTCGATAAGGTTCGTAAACTAGAAGAAAAAATTCTTCCAAAAGAATGGGACTATACACAAATAAAGGGTATTTCCCTTGAAGCTCAACAAAAGCTCAACAAAATTCGTCCTCACTCCATCGGCCAAGCAAGCCGTATCTCTGGTGTATCACCTGCGGACGTATCTGTTCTGTTGATCCAACTCGAACAATACAATAGAAGTAAATAAAAATAGCATGTAATAACATGCATTTTATATGAACTTTTTAGAAGATATTTCTTACAGATTTTAAAAGATATTTCCTACAGATCTTATTATCCTATACATATTAGACAATTCATTAGGTGTACTTATGAAAGAAAAATACGATGTGCCTATAGCACCTCAGTCTGAATTTGTTTCGTACATGATGGAGCAAATGAGCCATTTTGGCTTGCCTTGTACGGAAGAGCAAGCAAAAGACTTTTACATGTATTATGCGCATATGATTGAAACAAATAAATATCTCAATTTAACGGGTATTACGGATATGAAAGAGGTCGTGGTTAAGCACATGATTGACTCCCTCTCCTGTTATGATTCTGAAATTATCAAATCTGGCATGACGATTATCGATGTTGGTACCGGTGCAGGTTTTCCTGGTATTCCATTGGCTATCTATGACCGTAGCCTCAAGGTTACCCTGTTTGATTCTTTGAAAAAGCGGCTTACCTTTTTGGAATCGATTATAGATAAACTAAAACTGACGAACTGTACTACCTTACACGGACGTGCGGAGGATTTGAGTCATCAAGATTACCGTGAAAGCTTTGATATTGCTACGAGCCGTGCCGTGGCACGCTTGCCGATTCTTTTAGAATGGACTGTACCATACGTAAAAGAAGGTGGCTACGTTGTTGCTTTAAAAGGAGCTATCTACGAAGAAGAAGTGAAAGAATCTAATAAAGCCCTTAGCACACTAAAAGCTACTATCGAAGAAGTAAGAACCGTTACTTTGCCAACCTTAGACGATAAACGTGCAATCTTATATATAAAGAAAACGGGAAAAACACCGAAACAATACCCACGTAAACCAAAAGAAATCAAAGACAAACCGTTAGTATAGCAGCTAATGATTTAGGCGTAGAAACTAATATAAATAAACTCTATGCTATATTGCTACATAAAGAAAAAGAGGATGCAAATCTTAGATCTGCATCCTCTTTTTTTTCTTAGTAACGAATTAGTTCGCATTCCCTCCCCTACCCTATATCTATTAAATGATATCGTTTACAACAAAATTATATATTTTGTTCACTATATGAGGCGGAGATAAAGATACATATAACACCTTTCCCTAAGGACGACTTAGCTCGCTATTTTCTTTTTCCCTTACTACCTATTAAATGATATCGTTTACAACAAAAGTTAAACGATTATATATTTTTGTACATAATTATATTAAATAAAACAGGAATACTTTTTTCGAGCCGACTTAGCTTGCTTTGGAGGCGAAAAGAAAGTATTCCTGTTTGCATACGTATTATACGTGGTCAATAATATATAATGTTGTATCGATATCATTTAAAGGCATAATATGTACGCCTGCTGCCATTTTCTTGATTTGTTCAAGTGTTTCGATTGCGATTTCTGTACCCGCTTCTTTACCACCTTTTTCCATGCGGTCCAAGATTTCTTGAGTAAGATTGATTCCAGGCACTTTTTCATGGAGGTATGTAGCCATTTTAAAGCTTTTAAGTGGAATCAAACCTAGCATGATAGGTACATCGAATTCAGACATCTTGTCAATGTAGTGTTTTGCCTGTTCTAAATCGTAAATTGGTTGTGTTTGTACAAAGTGAGCGCCATTTTGAATTTTAGCAGCTAATTTTTGGCGTTCAATCTCTAAATCTGGAGCACCAGGATTACCAGTGGCACCGATGTAGAAGTTTGTAGGTGCGTCTAGGTCATTACCTGCAAGGTCTTTGCCTGCATTTAATGTCTTAGCGATGTTGAGTAGTCCCATACAGTCGACTTCAAATACGGATTGTGCAAATGGATGGTCCCCATTATCTGGTTTATCACCAGTGAGAGTTAAAATATTATGCACGCCCAACGCTGCTGCACCGAGTAATTCAGATTGCAATCCGATAATATTACGGTCGCGGCATGTAAGGTGGAAAATAGTTTCAATTTCTTTGTTATGTTGTAACAAATAAGAAAGAGAAATTGGGCTCATGCGCATTTTGGACATAGGGCTATCAGCGATGTTGATAGCATCCACCTTCCCTTTCAAACGGGCTGCTTGTTCGAAGGTCTTTTCTGCAGAACTGCTTTTAGGAGGATCCAATTCAACAGTAATGGTGAACTGCCCTTGTTGATGTTTTTCTCTTAATGTCATCATGTACCTCGTTACTATACATTATTTTTCTAGTGTTTCAAAGAAATCGTTAGCATGGTTAACAGCAGCGATACCGTCCTTAGCGTAGATATCTGCACCTGCTTGGTCTGCGTAGTCTTGAGATACTACGGCGCCACCAACCATGACCTTAGTTTTAAGGCCTGCTGCACGGATAGCAGCGATAGTATTGTCGATTTGTGGCATGGTAGTCGTCATCAAGGAACAGATGCCAACGAGGGCAGCTTTGTTATCTTTAATGGCTTGTACGATAACTTCTGGGTCAACGTCCTTACCAAGGTCGACGATTTTGTAACCATTGTTTTCGAGCAATGCTGCTACGATATTTTTACCTAAATCGTGAATGTCGCCTTTAACTGTAGCTACGACAACGGTGCCTTTATCTAAGCTTTCACTAGCAGGAATAATTTCTTTAATGGTGTTGAAAGCAGCCTGCATTGTTTCAGCAGCAAGCATTACTTGTGGTAAGAATAACTTACCAGAACCAAACTTATCCCCCACTACGTTCATCGCTTCAGATAAGCCTTTTTTCGTAAGATCTAATGGATCGATACCATCTGCTAAGGCTTTTTTTACAAGATCAATGATAGCTTCTTTTTCGCCTTGTTCTACACATGCGCGAATATTGGCTAAAGGATCATTACTATCGAAGGATTTTTTATCTGGCCCTTTAGGAGCAGTGTTACCAGGAGCGGTAGTTTCGTCTTCATAGCCGTATTCTTTAATAAATTCAGCAGAACCTGGGTCCCAGCCTAGTAAGGTAGTACTAGATACAAATGCTTTTTTGGCTGGATAATTGAGTGGATTCATAATCGGTGTTGTTAAGCCACATGCGAGGGCCATTGTTAAGAATTGGCCGTTCAAATATGGACGCTGAGGCATACCGAAGGAGATATTGGACAAGCCCATTACTGTTGGGAAGCCAAATTTTTCTTTATATAACTGTAGCGTACGCAATGTTTGGCGTGCACTATCTTCACCACTGGCAAGTGTTAATACTAATGGATCGAGTAATAAATCATGTGGGTGAAGACCATAACCGTAAGCGCGATTTACGATGCTTTCAGCTAAAGCAACGCGGTCCTCTGCTTTTTCAGGTAAGTCACCACTACAGATTGGCAAGCAAAGCAATGCTGCACCATACCGTTTAGCCAAAGGCATTACGTGAGTAATAGACTCCTCCTCCCCATTTACAGAGTTAATGAGGGCACGGCCTGGATAGTTTTTAAGAGCTATTTCCATAGCTGCTGGGTCTAATGTATCAATGGATAAAGGTGTTTCCACGAGCATGGATAACTCGAAAATGGCACGTTCCATTAAGGGCGATTGATCCATGCCAGCTACGCCCATGTTTACATCGAGGATATCTGCGCCAGCTTCTACTTGATCCAACGCATCACGTTTAACACGGATGAAAGAGCCATCGCGTAATTCTTGAGCAAGGACTTTACGGCCAGTTGGGTTAATACGTTCGCCAATGATAAGTGGTTTTGTATGATGGCCCAACTCTAAAAGTTTAGTACGGCTTGTAATAATTGTTTTAGGTGCAATGTGGGCACGTTCTTTTGGGGTGTGCGCTTTCACAGCATTGGAAATAGATTGAATATGAGCTGGTGTTGTACCACAGCAGCCACCAACATAACTAGCCCCTGCATCAACGATAGCAAGCATTAATGGACCCATTTCTTCTGCTGTGAGTGGGAATACAGTTTGTTTATTAATTAGTTGAGGCATACCAGCATTTGGCTGACAGCTTATTGGTAAATTTGTAACGCTTGCAATCTCTTCGATAAGTGGTGTGATTTGCTCAGGTCCAAGGGAACAGTTGATACCAATGATATCTGCACCCATAGCTTCTACGATAGTAGTTGCTACTGCTGGTGGTGTACCTGTAATAGTACGACCGTCTTCACTAAAAGAAAATTGACAGATGATTTGTACATCATCTTTTGTCTTCCCTGCTGCTTCACGAGCATCTAAAGAGGCTAATAAAGCGGCACGCATTTCTTGTACGTCGATGATAGTTTCAATGATAATAAAATCAACGCCACCTTCGATTAATGCTTCGGCTTGTTCACGATATGTATCATAGATAGAGTCAAAGCTCATATTGCCTAATGGTTGTAAAAAACGGCCTGTAGGACCCATAGAACCTGCTACACGAGCAGTTGGTTTATTCTCTGCAATGGCTTCTTTTGCTACCTTCACAGCTGCAATATTGATTTCTCTTACGCGATCCTGTAAATCATAATCTTCTAATTTAAGACCACAAGCACCGAATGTATTGGTAGTGATTACATCACTGCCATGAAGTAAATATTGTGCATGAATATCCTTTACTACTTCTGGTCTTTCAATATTAAATAGCTCTGGACAATAGCCCTCTTCTAAGCCTGCCGCTTGAAGCATTGTGCCCATAGCACCGTCAAATATATACATAAACATCTTCCTTTAACATCCTAAATTACAATGTTTCACGTGAAACACTATTGTATTGGTTGCCCCTTCATGGCAATACCAGAAATGTCGGCAGTAGTTTTACTACCTGCCTCTTCTCCCCCATCTTGGGTGTTGACTGTTGCTTTCTCTGGTAATTTTCGAGATGCACAGTTTTGTTGTGAACAAGATGTACAGCCTCGTTTAGTTTTAATATCTTCGTTTGCTGGCATTAAACCGATGATAGCCGTTACAGACTTACGTGGGAATAATAAATAGTTCTCTGTTACTTGTAAGCCAATCATCTCTGTTTTGATGATTTTAGCTAATTGTGGTTGGATTTCTAGTGGCCAGTTGCCATAACCAGGGCTAAAACGCCAAGTTGGCTTATAGCCTTGTTTTTTAGCAATTGTATTGATTACTTCGTTTACCTGATCAGCTACCTGTTCTACAGCAGTTGTGGCTGCTGCATCAAGTAATAAGCCTACCGTATAGTTACCTTGTTTAAATAATTGCTCACTACGAATTTCTACATCTTCTCCAACTGTTACACCTAATACGTATACTTTAGTAGATTTTTCTAGATGTTTTTCAATGATAGACCCTTCAATTTTAAGCGGTGGATTGCTTAAAATTGTTTTTGTTTCTGCATCGTAATCATATTCTTGATATACACCCCTAGGTGTAGCCAATAATTGGATTTCCTTACATGCTTCGTCAACATAGTTTTGTGGGAAATCTTCAGCGTGACGAAGTCCTGCGTATCGTTTTACTTCTGCTTTATCGATGGCAGGAAGCATTCCGTTATAGATGGGCATAGAAACGCCTCCTCTTCAAAATAAAAAGCTCTGCGTGTCCGTAGAGCGTGTGCTTACTGTTATTAATTGTATATATAAATCTTATAAAGTGATTTTTCTAGACTCTTAAGATTATCAATCTAATTACTATCTAACTAATAGTATATAGATATGAATAATACCTGTCAAAGTATATGGGGCCTGTATTCTCATATAATTTAGTAGTATATAGATATAGTTTAAAGTTATATCAAAATGATTTTTGTTCATAAAAGTTATTGGTGATGAAGGTTTTATATGTTTAATGTTAACCATAATGTTTCACGTGAAACAATTTATTAAATATAATCTAATAATTTGTTATGAGTATATAAGTATATTAATATTAGTTCATTACATTTCGTATATTATTGTTATATATAATGTTACCGATCAAAAGTTGATTACTTTATACCTTTTGCTAATGGTGTTGTTCTATAAATAAAAAAGATGATATAAAATAATTTTGTGTATATTTGTCTATAGGTATAGATTTATATTAATATGATAATTTTTTACTGTAAAATTTTTTATTAATTTTACAACTTAATTTTTGCGTTAGATTTAAATCCTTAAATGTTTCACGTGAAACATTTAATCGTAAAACTTATAAAACATTTGATGTAATTTTTCTTATTTTGTGTTGTACTATATAGTAAAGGAATAAATTGCTATGTTTCACGTGAAACAATAAAAAATAAGTGTTGTAATTATATTAATGAAGTTATTTACCTATAAGTTTATGTGCGTAATATAAATGTAAGTGGGAAAAATGTAGTAGATAAATAAAATAATATAGTAGATAAAAATTAATGAGAATTTGATTTATAAATACCGTAATTAGCATTGTTTTATGTTATAATGGAAAAGAAATATTTTGAACGAAGATGTGAGGTGAATTAAGTGGGCAAAGTTATAGCTATTACTAATCAAAAAGGCGGTGTTGGTAAAACTACAACATCAGTAAATTTGAGTGCTTGTTTAGCTGATGCAGGTAAAAAAGTATTACTGGTTGATTTGGATCCACAAGGTAATGCTAGTTCTGGGTTAGGTATTGAAAAGGATGATTTAGAGCTCTGTGTGCATGATGTTCTAATTGATGGAGAACCAATTGCTGATATTGTACAACCTACAATGCTTGAAAACCTATTTGTGGCGCCTGCAACAATTCAACTAGCTGGTGCTGAAGTAGAATTAGTTTCCGTTGTTTCACGTGAAACAATGTTGAAAAAAGCATTAGCGTCAGTAAGAGATACATATGATTTTATCGTTATTGACTGTCCACCATCTCTCGGGTTATTAACATTAAATGCCTTCACTGCTGCTGATAGTGTATTGATTCCGATTCAAAGTGAATTTTACGCATTGGAAGGGGTTAGTCAATTAGTTAAAACGATAACAATTGTACAACAAACATCAAATAAGGATCTTGAAATTGAAGGCGTGCTATTGACTATGTTTGATGGCCGCACAAATTTATCGATTCAAGTAGCCGATGAAGTAAAAAAATTCTTTGGCAATAAAGTATATAAAACAATTATTCCTCGTAATGTACGTTTAAGTGAGGCACCTAGTTATGGGGAGCCAATCATTGTATATGATCCAAAATCCAAAGGTGCTGATGTATATACGAAATTAGCTAAAGAGGTAATTAAAGCATCTAAAACTAAATAAGCACTAGAGATAAATAAGTATTAAAGCTCAATAAACACAAAAGCGAAGTAAGTACCTAAAGGTAATAAGTATCTGTTATATGTATGTATCTAATGCTAAGAATATTAGTTTTTGGTGGTTTGCGTGATTTACATATTTTAAATTTGTAAATATTTGTAAGGCCGAGAGAGGTTAGTTGTATGCCAAGAGAAATTAAAAGCAAAAAAAGCAAAGCGTCTGGATTGGGGAAGGGCCTTGAGAATTTAATGAAGGTTAACTCTGTAGAGTCTGTATTGCCTGAAAAGGAGATACATGAACTGCCAATTTCTGAGTTAGTTCCAAATGTAGATCAACCGCGTAAAAGTTTTGATGAAGATAGTCTAGCTACATTGGCTGAATCAATCAAGAATCTTGGTATTTTCCAACCGATTGTAGTTCGTAAACAAAAGAATAAATATCAAATTGTAGCTGGTGAGCGCCGTTATCGTGCTGCTATGATTGCTGGATTGAAAACAGTACCAGTTATTGTTAAAAAATATAATACCGAAGAAATGACAGAGGTTGCTCTTGTAGAGAACCTACAACGTGAAGGATTAGATCCCATTGAAGAAGCATTGGCTTATCAAGGATTGATGGATACTTATAAGCAAACGCAAGAAATGATTTCTGCTCGTCTTGGCCGTAGCCGTTCATATATTGCTAATATGGTTCGTCTTTTAAAATTATGTGATTCTGTACAAAAGGATCTTATCGAAGGTGATTTAACGGTTGGTCAAGCTCGTCCATTATTAGCGTTAAGAAGTGCAGCTCAACAAATAGAAGCAGCTGAACGTATTAAAGAGGGTGAGCTAAGTGCTAGACAAGCAGAGGCCCTTGTTAAGTCTATGCAAAATAAATCGTCTAAAGCAAAGACTGGTAAACCTCAAAATACGGCAGAGGTTCGTGCCCTAATGGACCGTTTAAAACTAAGCTTAGGGTCCCCTGTGAATATTAAATTCCGTGCAGGCAAAAAAGTACAAGGAAAAATTGAAATTGCTTTCTCCTCTGAAGCTGAATTAGAAAGACTTATTGCATATATGGATGGGCAAGATCAAACAGAAGATGCGGAAACAATAGAGTTTAGAGTATAATTGGCTAGCAAAAGCAAAAGCAAAAGCAAAAGCAAAAGCAAAAGCAAAAGCAAAAGCAAAAGCAATAGCAATAGCCGTAACACCAACAATAATAGTAACGATAATAATAACAACAATAACAATAATAACAGCTATAGCAATTGCAATAGTCGTAATAGTAATAATAACAATCTGCAGTAAAAGTGTAGTCTACGGGCTGCGCTTTTACTGTATTTTAAGAGATTATAATAAATAATAGGATAAGTTATTAGATAATTTATCAGAAGCTTTATAATATATTTGTAATATATATGAAGGTTAAGTAACAAGGATAGGTTATGGAACAAACACCTAAGGCAAACCGCATACATATTGGCTTTTTTGGCCGTTGTAATGCCGGTAAATCTACATTGATCAATATGTTAACTGATCAGCCTGTATCGTTAGTATCCGATGTGGCAGGGACTACAACAGATCCTGTAAGCAAAGCTATGGAAATTTTACCACTTGGCCCTGTGGTGATTACTGATACTGCTGGTATAGATGATACAACTGAATTAGGTGCATTGCGCATGGAGAAAACAGAAGAGGTCGTGAAAAAGATTAACTTGGCTGTTTATGTGCTTCGCACCGATGAAGAGCCAAACTCAGACGATATGCACTGGTTAGGTCTTTTGAAACAAAATAATGTACCTGTTGCACTTTTTATTAATGAGATTAATGCGGCGCTAAACAATTTAACGGAGTCTAAAGCTAGTGTAGGCAGAGATAAACTGGGAGAGCGTTATATAGCAGATCATACAGGTTTATCTGAATTGGTTACTGTCATTGGCTCTGCTGACTTCACATCTGATGCGAAACGATTAGAGTTGCTTGATCTACTCGGTGGGCTAACACCACTTGATGTAGAAGGGGAGCAAACTCTTTTACAAGGTTTAGTTGAAGAGGGGGATACAATCATTCTTGTATGTCCTATCGACAGTGCCGCACCAAAGGGGCGACTCATCTTGCCACAGGTACAGACTATCCGAGAAATTCTCGATCATAAAGGTTTAGCTTTAGTCTGCCAAACAGAAGAATTACCGGCTATGATTCACTCGCTTAAGAATCCCCCTAAAATGGTAATCTGTGACTCCCAAGCGTTTGATCGGGTTGATGAGTTGACGCCTGATTCGATTCCGTTGACGTCCTTTTCTATTTTGATGGCACGGTTCAAGGGAAAATTACAGGATTTAGTCACTGGTGTTAAGGCTATTAAGAATTTGAAAGCTGGTTCCAAGGTACTTATCAGTGAAGGTTGTACACATCGTCGTCAATGCGATGATATTGGGACTGTAAAAATACCTAATCTTTTAAAGAAGCAAGGTTATACAGATTTACAGTTAGAATTCACTAGTGGGGGAGCATTCCCTAAGGATGTATCACAGTATGATTTGATCATCCACTGTGGTGCTTGTATGCTAACACGCCGTGAGGTGTTACGTCGTATAGAATGCGCTGTTGTACAAGGTACACCCATTGTAAATTACGGTGTACTCATAGCAGCTCTACATGGTATACTAGAACGAGCAATAAGCCCATTTGTTGACGAACTAGAGGGCTAATAAATAGCCTAATAAATAGCATTGTAATATGTATGTAACACATACATTTAGATATACATTACATACTTGTTATATACATTGTTATATAGGTATCGTTTATCTATATTAGATATATTAAATTAAATTGCATGCAGTCATTTAACTTTCACAATAGGAGTGGTATAATTAACTGTTGGAGTTTTGATGATTGTATAGGAAGGAAAATACATGTTCGAATCGATTCAACCGTGGATAGGCATGGTTACCATCGTTCTTGTTATAGTGTTATTCGTATATTGTGTAATCTTACACATCCGTTTAGGTAGCTTGAAAAAGAAATACGATTTCTTTATGCAAGGGGAGCATGGTGCGAGCCTAGAGCGTAAATTATCTGTAGAGGTCAGTGAAATTCGCGATGCTGCGAAGGGCCTTGAGTCCTTGTTATCCGAGCAAGTGGCAATCCGCAATATTCAGAGTAATACGATACAAAAAATTGGCTTTATTAAGTATAATGCCTTTGAAAATATCGGAAATGATTTGTCCTTTGCGCTTACCTTGCTAGATGGCAACAATAATGGTATCTGTATCTCTAGTATTTACGGTCGTAGCGAATCTCGTATTTTTAGTAAACCTATTGTGAAAGGTAAAAGTTTAGTAAGTCTTTCACAAGAAGAATTAGAAAGTTTGAACGAAGCGTTGGGTGAGCGTACCAATGAGGAAGCGTTGACGAGCGCTATCGTCTCGAAATAAGGAAGTTTTATGTTGAAAATACCGGCATTCATTTCAAACAAAGTTGAAAGAAATGGTGACAACTGCATATTGACATTAACAACCAAGCAAGCGAAACTCGTTGCTATTATTGGTTCTGTAGTATTGATCTTGGCATTGGTACTCGGTATTTGGGGCATCGTGCGTCAAGCTGAGGTTGTGCAATTACGTCAACAAACGCAATTACAATCGGAACAGTTGAAATTGTTACAACAAAAAACAGAGGTTCTGGATAAGAAAATTCAAAACTTAAATCAAATTAGTGAAGAGAATAAGCAAATGCTGAAGGGCGCTGAATCTGGCACACCAGCTCAAGGTGGCGGGGATGGTAGCGACCCAAAGCAGGAAGCCGCTGATAATAGTGAAGCACAGACGTTAACAGCGGCACAATTATCGGCTCGACTATCCAAAATGGACAAGGAAGCACAAAAATTGCTTGTTAGTTTCTATACAATGCGCAATATCCTTCGCGATGGTGGCGCAAAAGATTTGATGGCATTACAATCCATCAATTTCTCCGCTGGTTCTGGTGGTGCTGTGAATAGTACGACACCTAGTATTTGGCCAAGTAAGGGCGTTATTACATCTCCATTTGGTAGCCGTGTTGACCCTGTTACGGGTGCTATTGGTGCATTCCATGAAGGTATCGATATTGCCGATGACTATGGTTCCCAAATCGTGGCTACTGCGGCAGGGGTGGTAACTTTTGCAGGGTATACAAGCGGTGGTTATGGTAATCTCGTTGAAATCGATCATGGCAATGGCTTTGTTACCCGTTATGGCCATAATAGTGCCGTATTGGTAACGGTAGGGATGAGTGTGAAACAAGGTCAAACCATAGCTTTGATGGGTAGTACTGGTAAAAGTACGGGCGCCCACGTTCACTATGAGGTACGCCTTAACAATACGCCTGTAGACCCTATGATCTTCTTACCAATTAGCAATTAAAAATATAAAAGCTTATATAAGACCTAAAAAGAACTTGTTATGCGTGCATATGCGCTCATAGCAAGTTCTTTTTCTTTCCTTTTGTATATATATATTGTAAAATAAAAGTATATGAACGGAGGTATATCTATGAAGGCCTATGTACAAGTTTATACCGGCGAAGGCAAAGGCAAAACAACTGCCGCAATTGGCCTAGCCATTCGTGCCATCGGCGCTGGCAAGAAAGTCCTCTTCTTACAATTTATGAAATCTAAAGTATATAGTGAACATACTATTTTACCTACCTTAACAAATTTAACGTTAGAAACTGTGGGCAAGCCATTCTTTATCATCAAAGAAGGCATGAAGAGTAAGGATGAACTTGCTAAATGGGGCGATGAAGTCGTTGTCTTTGAGTCTGGTAATCCTCCGAAGGATTATGTGGCTCTTATCGAAAAAGGCTATGAACGTGCACTCGCTGCGATCAGCAGTGGTGAGTACGACCTTGTTGTACTTGATGAGTACAATATGGCTCTCTTCTTTGAACTCATTACATGGGATAAAACTAAAGCTTTACTCGATGCTCGTCATCCAGAAACGGAACTCGTATTTACGGGCCGTGGGGCTCCTCAAGAATTAATTGATGAGGCCGATCTCGTAACGGAGATGAAAGAGATTAAACATTACTACTTACAAGGCGTAATGGCTCGAAAGGGCATTGAAAACTAATCATAGGAACACCTAAGGAGGTGATGTGGTTGAGTACAGTGGCTATTGTGGCCCTCGTTATTGTGGCCATCATTGTAGCACTCATCTTGACTATCCTACTGGCACCAATCACATATAGCATCGAAATTGATGGGCGGACACCATATCGTGGCGAGCTGCGTATCAAATGGCTGTGGCGCGTATTTTCACTCCACTTAGCGTACATTCAAAATAAACCATTTTTTAAGGAATTATACGTTTTAGGTGTACTTAAGATCGGTCCTGTAAAAGACTATGAACAATGGCTTGAAAATCGTGTAGATGAAGAATATCAAAAGGTAATGGATGATGACGGCGACATATCACAAGCAGAAGCTTTTGCAAAGGCTATGCAAGGAGGCGGACAAGGTCCAACTGCAAGCTCTAGCGGCACAAGCTTTGATGACTTGAAGAGCGCCCAAGGCTCCGATACAATTTTTGATGATGACGAATCACCAGGGGCGGGGAGCGCACCTAGGGCAAAGGAGCGCATTGAGCGACCTGATGCGGCTTCTGAGGATATGGATGCACAAGCTCGTGCTGAGCGGTATGATTCGATACAACAAGATCCAACGGCTCATATTCAAGATGATGATGAAGTAATAAGTCATGTTACTTTCAATAGTGACGGATCTATCAAGGAAAAGGTATTTACAAAGGTAAATGATATTAAAACGACTGTGAAACAACGTTTTGGAAAGCCTGATCCCAATGATCCGGTAGCATCATTCAAGTCTGAAATTCCTACATTCTGGTTCATGAAACACTTGAGAAATACAGAGTTGTGGCGTCAGATATTCCTTGTGTCGAAACGATGCTATAACCACTCTAAACCACGTGATATGGCTATAGAGGGCCGATTTGGCATTGGCGATCCGTATCGGATGGGGCTTATTGCATCTATGTTATATAGCATTTGGCCTGAGCAAGCAGAGTCTATTGAAATAGATTATGTGAACTGGGTAGCTGAAGGCAGCGGTCATATCAAAGGTCGTATGATTCTTGCCATATTGGCGTGGTATGGTACTAGATTCTTGGTATCTAAACCTATGCGTTCCCTATTGGGTGAAAGTGCTCGTGTCTTCTGGGTTAAACGGAAGGAAGCCAAGCAACTAGAAAAGCTAAAAGCCGAACAGGGTCAAACAGCGTAAGGATATATAAAGTCAATTGAGTATATGAGCTGTATTATTATAGCTATAATAATAATACTTTCACAAAAAGCGGAGGTACTGTGATGGAGAACAGTAATGTAAAAGAGAATTTGGAAGTCCTATTCGAGAAGTTTAAAAATATGATTAAAGTGGAAACTGTAGTTGGTGAAGCTGTGCAAATCGGCGATACTACACTCGTTCCATTCGTTGATGTAACCTTTGGCTTCGGTACTGGTACAAACCATTGCACAGCCAATAAAAGCCAAGAATCTGGCGGCGGTGGCGGTGGTGCCAAAATGGAACCAAGTGCGATCCTTGTTATTAAAGGTGACCGCATCGAATTGTTCAATATTAAGGGCAACCCTTACAGTAGCAGCTTTGATCGTCTTATCGGTTTGGTGCCTGATCTCGTGTCCAAATTGAAATCCGATAAATACATCTATTTAAATGATGAACAATAATTCGGTGAATAATAAACCATAATTTGATGACAAATTATAAATAATTGGTGAAAGCCGAAATGCCCACATGTGTGTTCTGAATATGTTTGTATCGACTGCTTTAAGGGTCTCAGAGTATGCTTGTGGGTATTATTTTAAGTTCTAATAACTTTCATAAGTAGTTCATAGGCCTTTATTATGCTATTTATCATAGTCTTGTGAAAGTTAGCAAGATTTGTTATAGTAAAAATAGTACACTATTGGATTGTATAGTGAAACTTTTAATCGAGGAGGATTTCAGATGAAATTATCTAAAAAATTGACTACCTTAGCTATCGTTGGTGCTATGTCTGCTACTGCTGCAGTAGCAAGTGCTGCTAACATTGGCTTAGTAAATATGAGCCAAGTAGTAAATAGCTACCCTGGCTACGGTGCATTAGATATGAAAATGCAACAAGTAGACGCTCAATACCGTCCACAAATTGAAAAAAAAGTACAAGAAATTGAAAAAATTAAAGACTCTGCACAAGCAGAAGCAGAATTCAACAAAACTGTAGCTCCATTGCTTCAAAAAGAAAACGAAGAAATCAATAAAATTGCTCAACCTATGATGCAAGCAATTCACAACACTGTTGAAGCTATCCGCGTTGAAAAACAAATGGACGTAGTATTGGATGACCCATACACAATTCGTGCTGCTGACGCTAACAGCAAAATCGAAAACATTACTAACGAAGTAATTAGCCGTCTTAAAAAATAATAAGCACAAAACCCCCTAACTGAGGTATCAGCTAGGGGGTTATTTATTAAAATACATTTGGATGAATCCGATAAAGGAGTGAGATTTAATGAAAGATTTTAAAGCATTAGCCACAGAGCGGTATTCGGTTCGAAAATTCGATAGTTGACCAGTGGAGCAGGAGAAGGTAGATATGTTACTAGCAGTCGCTCGATTAGCACCTACGGCGCACAATTATCAGCCGCAACGATTGCTCGTGTTAAATACAGAAGATAGCTTAAACAAACTAAAAGATTGTACAAATGGCCATTTTAATGCACCGTTAGCAATTATCGTTTGTTATGATAATACGGTGAGCTGGAAGCGAGAATACGATGATGCGGATATGGGGGTTGTAGATGCTAGCATTGTGGGATCTCACATCATGTTTACCGTAGCCGATATCGGTCTAGGTACAACGTGGATTGCTCACTTTGATCCTGCTAAAGTACGCAAGGCATATAACTTGCCTGATGCTATCATCCCTGTAGCCATCTTCCCAATTGGTTATCCTCATCCAGACTGTGTTCCTGCACCGGGCCATACAAAACGCTTTGATGTGGGGGAATTTACAACTTATAACTCCTTTTAAAAGAATACTCTTTAGATTGTGTATTATCCTGTGGGTATTTAATAACTATGGATATAACTGAACCACTAAATAGCTATATAAAACCTAATAACTATAGTATTTCTTTTTAATACATACACCATATAAAAAGGACAGTTGCTTGTATCAACTGTCCTTTGGTATTTTATTCAGGTTTGTGAATGAGGTTTACAACGAACTCGCTGTCTTCTACGAGTGTTGCTTGGATGTAGTTATCGCCGTTGAATTCCAATACTTGGCCTGGTACGAGTACATGTTCTTCAGTTTCGTTAAGAAGTACTTGTACTTTACCTTTTACTACTGTAAAGATAACATTAGCTTCTGGGTGGTTGTGTTTTTCAACTTGTTCACCAGCTTTGCCGCCTTTTTTTACGATTACATAGTTAGGACCTTGGAATAATAAACCTAATTCTTGATTAACTGTGCCTGCCATAATAGACCTCCTAATTCTAGCTTTTTATGTTCTGAAAGCTTACGCTAACATTTAATTTTACATTGTGTAATTACCTTATAATTATATTATAAATGATATTGCTTATCAATGCTGTGCCTATAGCTACAGTTTTTAAAAAATATGTTACATTCAACATTGTATGCTTTTTTTACCTATATTGAGTAAAATAGGGTGGAGTAAATGTTGGTAGATTGGATATATAAAGATTAATTAAATATACAACGATACATTTACTATATAAAAAACGAACGTAACCTGTTACGTTCGTTTTTTCGTCCATTTTCATCCGTTTATATTTTCTTAATCAAACGAACTGTTATGGATTTATTTTTTCTTAATTGTATATAAACGTGTACCGTTTTCTTCTGTTGTTACAAGTTCAAATGCTGGATCGATAGCTTTTACAAAGGCCTCGAACCATGTTTGGTAAGCTAATGCCATGAACTTAGGGTCAACGCCCGCTGTACGCCAGTAGCCTGCTTGTAATCTGTGGTCGCCAACCCAGGTAAATTCATCTGGACTTTCAGAAACCACTTGGTCACCACCATCGCAAGGCATGCCATTTACGTAGAAGTTTTGTAACGCATTGTAAATCGCTGGTGCAGTGTGTTCTTCAAGGTTATCTTGAGCCACAACACCACATGCTTGGCCTTGTACTGCAAAGGCATCTAGAATAGCGGTTACTACGTGTACTGCTTCATCGCCGGAATTTGTGTCGAGCATATCTTTGATGAAAGCTGCTTCACGAACGGAAGCAATATTGATTTGGTTAGCTAACCAGCCGTGAATATTGCCATGGTCGATGATGTTTTCCAAGGGAATGCTTGGATTAATTGGCTCGCCGTATGTATCTACGGAGATGGAGTGTAGTTCCTCCGCCAAATCATCAACAACTTTAGATGTTTTTTCTAAAATCAAATTTTCACGCTCAACGAGCAATTGAATTTTGCGATATAACCAGTAATGGATGTGACCTAAGAATGCGGACATATTAAGCTCCTTTTCGTGCTGTTTCTAATTTCTCTACTAAATCGTATACATTAAAACCGTGGATTTCTGCTGCTTGCCATAATGGCTCAGCTGTTGCAGATGGGCAACCTAGGCAACCCATACCAATACCTTGTAATACAGGTACAACATGTGGATAGGTTTCAACGATGTCGCGAATAATTGTGTCTGGAGTGATAGGGGAACCTGCTTCGAGACGTGGTGCTTCCACTTCAGGATCGTTACCTTGACCAGGCAAGAACACAGCTGGTTCTTCGGATTTGCTTTCAGCTGGAGTCCCTTCAAGGTCGCCCAATACAGCTGCTTTGAAAGCCTCTAAACCAATGCGGTCGATGAATTCGCCCATGCGTTCGATTTGTGCGTTTTCTTTATAGTATGCGATGATTCGATCAACTAATGCAAGAGCTTCTTTTTCTGTTTTAACTTCTGCGATGAGGTCGCCGATGCGAGGATGCGCACCGCCGCTACCGCCAGCGTATACATTCCAACCGTCTACAGTACCGATAACGCCCACATCTTTCATGCGGCTTTCAGTACAAGAGTTTGGACAACCGGACACGCCGATTTTCATTTTACTTGGCATTTCAAGAGATAAATATTTGCGTTCAATTTGCATGCCAAGGTGTACGCTGTCTTGTTTAGCGCGTTTACAGAAGGTAGTACCTGGGCAGATTTTTACGCTGCGCACGCGGTTGGACACAGTGTACGCTGGCTCCATGCCAAGCATTTCCCATGCTTTATCTACGTCTTCTGCTTTCAAATTCGTAATCATAATGCGTTGGCTGCCAGTTAATTTAAGAACAGCGCCGAACTCATTTGCTACGTCGATATATTTTTGTAATTGATCTGGTTGAATGAAACCTGCAGGAACGCGAGGTGTAATTGCATAACGGCGTTGACCGTTTTTTATGCGTTGTAAATTTGCTGCAATTTGTGCCATATTAAATCCTTTCTCGAGCCCTCTCTGCGGAGAATAGTGGCTAAAACTACTTAGTTAATCTATAAAACTCTTTATATATTAATTATTTACGCCCTAGGGTTTTGTGAAAGCTTCGCACATATATACGGACAAGTGGGATGAGATCAACTAGGCGATGCCTCATCAAAACCCGGCGTAATGATCAGTATGGGTATTTAGAATACTGACCCGACGCTCTTAGTATAAACCATTTTAACAAACAATAATGTAACTCAAGCTACAAAAATAGAACTTTTTTAATATTAATTATTGATTGTTTACTAACTATCATTATATACGATACTGTTTACAGATGAAACCCAAGGTTACATATCGTATAATAGACATATAGAATGTTCTTGATGTAGGAGAAACGATGAAAGTCCTTTACGATACTATTTTAAAAGCAACATACATAGGCCGCCCGAATCGTTTTGTGGTGACTTTAGATTTGAATGGTGAAAGTGTGCTCGCTCATTTGCCAAATCCTGGTCGCATGTGGGAGCTCTTGTTTACGGGGGTAACGATGTACATCGTGCCTCACGACAAGCCGGATGCAAAGACGAAATATCGCGTGGTAGGCATCGAGCGCGATGGCGTTGTTATCATGCTCGATACAAACTACAGCAACGATGTGGCGCAACATTTGATTGAAAATAAACGTATCCCTGGTTGGGAGGAGTGGTGCGTAGTGAGACGGGAGTATACGGTTAAACTACACGGCACATCATCTCGCTTTGATTTGCTCCTCACCAATGATAAGGGGGATGAGTTTTTATTGGAGGTTAAGTCTTGTACCTTGTTCTCCAAGACGGGAGCCATGTTCCCTGATGCTATTACAGAGCGAGGCCGCAAGCACTTATTGCATCTGAAAGAATTACAAAATGAAGGCTACCACACGGGTGTTCTATTCCTCGTACAATGGGACCAAGCGCAGTGGTTCTTGCCAGATTATCATACGGATTTGGAATTTGCCAAAACCTTTAAAGAGGTGGCACCTTCATTAGATTGGAAAGCCGTTGCTGTGGCGTGGGATGAGACTTTCACCATGCCTACGGTGACACATGAATGTTCCTATCCTAGTAGTATCCTCGACACAGAGGCTCATGATAGTGGCGTGTATGTGATGGTCATGCACCTCAATTACGATCTAGATCTCGAAATTGGTTCTAAAGGGATGATGCATTTTAAACCTGGTTACTATATGTACGTTGGTTCCGCGAAGGCAAATTTAACGAAACGCATTGAACGTCATAAACGAAAACGGAAGAAAATGCATTGGCATCTAGATTACTTCCGCGGTCACTGTGAAATGATAGCGGGCTTGCCGATTCGTACTAGTGGGCGGCCGCAGGCTATGACAATTTCTGCTCAGGAACGGCGTAAAGGTAAACTCTCTGATGATTCGGCTGCTCGTGAAAGCACAGATGTAGATTTAACCAAAATTGACGTAGAATGTGCTCTCGCTGATGCGGTGCGAGCTATTGCGGAATGGAATGTACCGAACTTTGGGTGTAGCGACTGTGAATGCAATAGCCATCTATTCGGAATGAGTGAAAATCCGATACACAATAAAAAATTTATGAACGTAATAGAAAATTACAGGATGAATATGCTAGATGAACTAGTTAATAGGTAATTATTATTGATGGGGCCCGAGAACTATATACGTAATTAATTAAAAAGTGCTATTACCTATCTCTTCGCTCCATAGTGACCTAAGTCGCTCATCAATAGGTAATAGCACTTTTTAAAACACTAGCTATAGAGGTGTCCCATCAATAATAATATAGTCCTATCCATAGTTATCCCAGCATATTCATTCTATAGTTTCTACATAGAGAGAGGGGAGGTTTTGTGTATGAGGTTGTTTGTTAAGTTTGTGTTGTTAGGTATCGTTGGTGTTTGTAGTGTTGTGTTGAGTGGTTGTTCTTTCATTTGGACGACGGAGAATGGTGATCCTGCGACACCAGAGGATATCAAGTCTAGTGTGGAGAAGGAGTTTTCGGCTGTGCATCCGAAGCTTGTTCTTCAGTCATCTGTGGTGGAGAAGGAGAAGCCATTCCAGCGAAATGTGTATGTGTTTTATGATGAAAGTAATGGTTTTTCCTTTACTACAAATTCTGTAGTCAAGTCGCCAACATTGCCGGCCCCTGGTGGCGAGCGAAAAAATGATGCGGATTTTGTGTATGCTGATGCATATTTGAATCATTTGAATGGTAGGGTTAGCAATTTAACTAAACAGTATGGTATGCAAACGGCTACGGTTGATGAGCAGCATATGCTAATGGATTCTAAATTAAAACGACGTGCTGGACAGAGTGATGTATCTTTATTTGATGAAGGAGAATTTATATTTGTAGATGATACCGTGAAGGGTGCTGATATGGTAGCAGTGTTAAAGGGGATTTATAATCTCTACTCGCCAAATAATGATAAACACTTATTGAGTGCTTCGTACGGTCGCAAGGTTACCTTCTATTACTTACCTAAAGGTGAGGTAGATAAAACAAAGGCTCAGTATATAAAAGGGTTCCGATTCCTCAGTAAAAACAAAGATTGGCGAGAGACATTGTTAGAAAATTATGGTAGTGAAAGTATGGATACACAACAGTTGGAACGTAATCTAGCCAGTAGTTTACAAGCTATGGTTAAGTAAATAGCAAGTATTGTTTAGTACATATCTATTATTAATAAGTAAGCCTCGACTGTATTATTAAGATTGAAATTAACAATATATACAAACGACGTGTAGTATTATCTACACGTCGTTTGTATATATGAGCTATTTTATTTTTCGTTCAATACTATAGGATGTTTCTTTTGTGTTTCTTTCATAATGAAAGCGATGAAAACTAATGTAGCCTCAAAGGTAACAACAACGATGTCTAGAGCAATCATATGTCCCCATGTACTAGTGAGCCAACCCATGAATGGACCAGAGAAGAAGGATAGGAAATAGCTAGAGGCCCCTACGAGACCTGTAGCAAGGCCAATTTGTTTGTGGCTGACACCATCTTGTGCGATTGTATAGCCTAGTACATAAATGGCATGAAGGCCAATTCCCATAATCGCACCAATGATATATAAGAGAATAGAGGCTTTAGGGATGAAGTGAAATACTAGAATGCCGCAGATTGTATTTAACAAAGCTAGTGCCACGATGGTTGGCTTGCGACCAAACTTATCGGCGAAGAAGCCTAGAATTACGCCGGAGAGACCGCCTATGCCGTATACCATACCAAAGAATTGCCCTGCTTCTGCAGCACTAAAGCCTTTAAAGGTCATAAATAAGTATGGTCCCATGGAAGCAAAGCCCCAATAAGGTACGATATTTAAAATTTGAATAAGAATGGCAAGCCATACAATCTTATTAGTCCCTACCGTCTTTATTGCTTCAATAAGATTCATACCTTTCACATCTGTAGAGCTGTCGGTGTATTTTTTACGGAAACCAAAGTAGAGTAATGCGCCGAATAGAGCGGTAACTAAGCCCATATTGAGCAGACCGTGGGTCCAATCGCCCGTTGCAGAGAGACTATATCCATAATAGGCAGGTCCTACATAAGCGCCAATGGAGTAGAAAGTCATCATGAGCCCGTTGAGCATAGCCCTTGCGGCGGGGAAGATGGAACCTGCTACTGAGTACATGACGATATTCCAGATACCTTCAGCCATGCCAAAGATGGTGCGGGCTAAACCTACTTGAATGGCATCAGAGGCTTTGGTTACAATCGCTGTCATAATACCAAGGAAAATCATACTAGATACAAGTAAACGTTTGCGACCAAATCTATCGGCTAAATAACCTGCCGGAATATCGATAATTGCTTGACCTAGTGTAAATATAGTACCAATGGTGCCTACCTCAATTGGGGTTAATGCTAACTGCGCCGCAATGGCTTTTAAACCGACACTAAAGGATAGTCGATTTGCTGAGTAGAATGCATAGCCTACAGCGAGTAAGATTAATTGGACCCATATGATCATGGGGATTTTAGGAATATGAAATTTTGATTTCTCGTCGTTCATATGTATCGCCTTTCATGAACCTATATACAATGAGAATTTATATGTATATAGAAAAAGAATAATAATAAAGTAATGTTATTTTATCAAGAAATAAGGGCTTTTTAAAGTAAATTCTATAGAATTAATTACAGCTATGCAACAGTTGTACAATTGGGCCATGTAATGGGAAGAAACTTTTACAAAATATAGCGTTAAAACTGCAAAAATGCTATAATTATATGATGAATTAGTATCAGTGTTAGTAAAATGAGGTGAGATTGTGGCAGACCAACAATGGTCCCACGGGAATATTCATCCCGTTCAGATTGATAAAGAAATGAAGAATGCGTACATCGATTATGCAATGTCCGTAATCGTTATGCGTGCGCTTCCAGATGTGCGCGATGGCTTGAAACCAGTACATCGTCGTATTTTGTATGCGATGCACGAAACAGGCATGACGCCAAATAAACCATACAAGAAATCCGCTCGTATCGTCGGTGACGTACTCGGTAAGTATCATCCACATGGTGATAGATCCGTTTACGACGCGACGGTTCGTTTGGCGCAGGATTTTAATACGCGCTACCTCTTGGTAGACGGTCACGGTAACTTCGGTTCCATCGACGGCGATAGTGCCGCTGCGATGCGTTATACCGAAGTACGTATGGCGAAGATTACAACGGAAATGCTTGCCGATATCGACAAGGAAACTGTTGATTTCATGCCGAACTATGATGAAAGCTTGCAAGAACCAACTGTATTGCCTGCGAAGATTCCAAATCTTCTCATCAATGGTTCCAGCGGTATCGCCGTAGGGATGGCGACAAATATTCCACCACATAATCTCAATGAGGTATGTAATGGCCTAGCGATGCTCATTGACAATCCGGATGTGACTGTAGATGAATTGATGACCGCTATTAAAGGTCCAGACTTCCCGACTGGAGCACTCATTTTGGGTCGAGAAGGCATCAAAAAAGCGTATTCCACAGGTCGTGGTAGCGTTAAAATGCGTGCTCGTGCGACCATCGAAGAGATGTCTAAGGGCAAGCATAAGATCGTAGTGACTGAGATTCCGTACCAAGTGAATAAGGCTCGCGTCATTGAAACCATTGCGAACTTGAGCCGTGATAAGGTCATCGATGGCATTACAGCACTTCGCGATGAATCTGACCGCCAAGGTATGCGCATCGTTATCGAATTGCGGGCTGATGTGCAACCAGATATCGTACTTAACAAATTATATAAACACACTCAACTTCAAGAAACATTCGGCGTGATTATGCTAGCTCTCGTAGATGGACATCCTCGCGTATTGAATTTGAAAGAAGTATTGGGGTACTACTTAGATCATCGTTTAGATGTTATCGTACGTCGCACTCAATTCGAGCTTAACAAAGCAGAAGCGCGTGCTCATATCTTGGAAGGGTTGTTGATTGCCCTCGACCACATCGATGAAGTGATTGCTACCATCCGCAGTTCCCAAACTGACGAAATTGCACGCAATGCATTAATGCAAAAATTCGGGCTTTCAGAGAAACAAGCGGTAGCCATCCTCGACATGCGTTTACGCCGTTTAACAGGCTTGGAACGCGAAAAAATCGAAGAGGAATACAAGGAATTATTGGCATTGATTGAAGATTTGAAAGCTATCTTGGCTAGCGAAGCGCGTCAACGTCAAATCATCAAAGACGAACTCGATGATATGAAGAAGAAATACGGCGACCCTCGTCGTTCTGAAATCACCATCGATACGTCCGACCTTGATGTAGAAGACCTCATTGCTGACGAAGAAATGGTTATAACCTTGACTAAGCAAGGTTATATCAAACGGATGAATGCGAACGTATATCGTAACCAACATAAAGGCGGTGCTGGTGTTATCGGCATGAAGACGAAGGAAGACGATTATGTAACGCAAATTATGCATGTGCGGACCCATAATACATTGTTATTCTTCACATCTACAGGCCGTGCATATCGCCTCAAGGCATACGAAGTGCCGGAAGCAGGCTCTCGCAACTCTCGCGGTACCGCTATGGTTAACGTATTGCCACTCGCGGTAGGCGAATCCGTTACGACTATGATCGACCTTGAACGGGTTCATGAAGATGTAAATTTATTCATGGTCACTGAGTTCGGCGTTGTAAAACGTACGGCTATTGAAGAATACCGCAATATCCGTCGTTCTGGCCTCAATGCAATTAACCTCGACGAAGGCGATCGTTTGATTTCCGTTAACGTAACGACTGGCAACCAAGATATCTTGATTGGCACTAAGTTGGGTATCGCTATTCGCTTCAGCGAGCACGATGTGCGCCTCATGAAACGGGCGGCTCACGGCGTACGCGGCATTAAATTGAATGCAGGCGACGTAGTTGTAGGCGCTGGTGTTCTTAATACTGATGAAAGTGAAGCACAAGTGTTTACTATCTCTGAAGAAGGTTTTGGTAAACGCAATGATGCGGAAGCTTACACATTGCAAAAACGTGGTGGTAAAGGCTCTAAGAACTTCAAGATTACGAACAAAACTGGTGATGTAGTAGCCGTAGAGGTTGTTCATAACGATGACGAAGTTATGCTTATTTCTGAGCAAGGCAAAATCATCCGTTTCAATATGAATGACATCGCTGTGAAGAAGGGCAAAGCTATTTCTGGTGTGAAAACACAAAACCTCGACGAAGGTGATAAGGTAGCTAGTATTGCTGTTATTCCAGGCGCTGAAATCGAAGAAGAAGTAGAATAATATAAAACACTATATAACTATTAAGTAACCATGGGCGATCATCTTAGATGGTCGCCTCTAGTGTTGAGGAGTTTAAAAATGAAAAAATGGTTAGCTGCTATGTTTGCAGCAGGGGTTTTCTTTGTAGGTGGCTTTGGTCAAGCTAGTGCTGCTGACTGGTACTATATCGATGCTGATGCTGACGATGCGGCATGGTTTATTGACAACTCTTCTGTATATAAAACAGATGATGCGGCTACAGTACTTGTTAAAATTAACAATGTTGAAGGCTTTACATATATTTACACAGTACGGATTGATCGCAAAGAAAAAACATGGACAGAACTTGATACAACAGTATATAGCAATGCTGGTATAGCATTGCTATCCAGTAAACAAGCACAAAAACCTACGAAAATTGAACCGGATACCATGGGGGCGGAAGTTATGCAGGCCCTATGGGGTAAATAATCCAACAATTTAATAGAAGCTGATATTCGCTCTGTCTATTTAGATACTCAGAACGTATAAGTAGCCCCGAACTATCCTGAAAGCCTCCATAGTGACCTAAGTCGGTTTCAGAATAGTTCGGGGCTTTCTATATTATTAGTACTCTTACAGGGCGAATATCCGCTTTCAAATCCGTTGGATTATTTAATCCCATAAGGGGCCTTGCTAGACTTCCTAGGGAGAAAAAGTGACCTAAGTCGTTTTCAGAGTAGTTCGAGGTTTTCTATATCATTAGTACTTTTACAGGGCGAATATCCATATTCAATCGTGTCAGATTCATTTTTTCATACAGAGAGAATATTCCAAGGTGAGTGTGTTTTTGTTTTAGGTAGGTATGTTATTGAATAGATATGACAAAGAGGCTGTAATTAAAACTTAGTTTTAATTACAGCCTCTGGATTAGATTGTATTAACTATTATGATGGGAAAATTTAAATACTTCTTTTAAACTTATAATAACCAGAATTAGTGTAATTCCCCATCCAATTCGAGTTGCTAATAATAAATCATTTGACCAGATATTTAAGCAAGTTGCACCAATAGCTGAACCGATTGAAATCGCAACATTTTGCAGCATTCGTTGCAAAGCTCCTGTACTTCCTTGGATTTCCATAGGACTGGCTTGCATAATACTGGCAATATTAGCAGGTTGAAAGTATCCTCCACCAATACCGTAGATGAATAATCCTAATGTTAAGAGTTGATAAGGCCAGTTAGGATTGATCAGTAAGAGAAAAATCAAGGATATGATAATAATACTTAGACCAATATGGCTAAATAGCTTATTTTTATTGCCGTTATTGATTTTACTGGATATTCTTGAAAAAAGCACCAGCCCTGTAGGAGCTCCTAGAACAAGAAATCCAGTTTGCCCCACTTCTAGATGATATGATTGTTCAAAAATGAAGGGGGGAAGTAAAAAGATCATTGCAGAGGCAAAGCCAAAAGTAACTGTTTGAAAAAGGTAAGAGATTACTTGAGGATTATTTTTTAATCCTTTGATATCGATAAGTGCGTGTTTGTTATTAAGTTCCACATAGTAAAATATAATTCCGAGCAACAAGCTAGATAGTATCAGGATTATACCAACTACAAATAGATGTGATTTGTTTAATAAAGATAATCCTAATAAGAGAGAAACTAACATGAGAGTGTTTATAGTAATTCCAAGCATATCTAATTGTCGGTTGTTGTTTTTTTCGGAGAGTTTATTGAGAAGGAAATTATTACATGCAATTCCAAAAATTACAAAAGGAATATTTATCAAAAAAATAAGTTGCCAGAAACTTAACGAAAGTATGATCCCGCCTAAAGAGGGCCCTAGAATAGGGCCTAAACCAATCATAATTCCGAGGATACCAATAGAGCTATTTTTACGTTTTTCAGAAACTAAAGTTGTAATTAGTGCGGCAGAAGTAGCTTGTAAAGCAGCCGCTCCTATGCCTTGAAAAATTCGTCCAATAATTAATAAACTGATATTGTTAATTAAGCCACAAAATAAAGAACTTAGACCAAAAAGCACGAATCCTAAATACGAAATTTTTAATTTTCCAAATTTATCGCTTAATACGCCTAAAGGTAGGATAGAGATAGCTAAAGCTAAAGTATAACCGGTTATTGTGAAGGCTGCAATATCAGTTGAAGTTTGAAATTGTTCTTTTAAAAAGGGTAATGCTATATTGATAATTCCTGTATCGAGAGTGGATAATAACATTCCCATACCTGCAACAATTGTTATGAGTAAATCTTGCAATTGTTTATTCATAAAGATTTCTCCTTTTCTTTAAAACTATTAAGTATAATATAATAAGTCTAAAGTCTATAATCAAACGATTCAAAAAATATCGAATCGTTTAGGAGGATGTTTATGTCTATTACAATTCGGTTTAGCGATTATGCTTTGGAAACAAATGAAACGTTAATACAAAGAATACAATTTGTGTATTCCCCTTTAAATGAACTTTTTAGAAGTTTACATGTGCTTTTAAATCCGCGCCATCATGGAACTAATATTGATTGGGTGATTGAGATACAAGATAAACTTACTGAAGAATTTTATGAGAATCTTCATTATTTCCAACTTTTTTATGAACTGGGGGTCTCTCCTATTTTACTTTGTAATTTTCGTTATCATATGACAACGATTGAAGAGGAAATACAAAATTTAAAGAAATTTCTGGTTAATTATCCGACTATTCAATTAATTGAGTATTTGGAGAGAATAATAGATGATAGAGAAAATGCCTTTATTCCAACATTAGCAAAAGGACTAGAGTGGAAAGATTTTTCTTTAAATGAAAATGATCAATTGCTTAAAGATTTGAAGCGAAATGCTACAAGTGTTTATAGGAGACTTTTTTCTTTTATTGATTGGTATAGAAAATCAATTTTTGATGATACTTGGAAAGAAAAATCAATTGAGCAAAAGCTTTTAATTGAAATACAAAAGCAATCTTCATTTTTGAGGGAAAAAGGTTTTATAGAGATGTTTAATCATTTACAAATTGATCGAATCCATTGGGAAAAAGGAGCTTTAGCTATTATTAAACCTTTTAATCAAGAGGTTTATTTAAAGGACAGTGACTCTATTATGTTGTTACCAAGTTATTTTATTTGGCCGCATCTGTTTGTTGAATCTTTTAATCAAGGAATTGCTATTACTTATGATATTGCGGAGCAACCAAGTTATTATAACTCCACACCGGAGGGATTAGTTACTATTTTTAAAGCCTTGAGCGATTCAGTGCGGTTGCAAATTATGAATTATGTTTTGGAAAAACCAAGTACGACACAGTCTTTAGCGCAAATTTTATTAATGACTGAATCAAGCGTATCGAGACACTTACAAATTTTAAAAGACGCAAAGTTATTGAAAGCAAGAAAAGTGAAGAAGTTTGTTCTATATGAACCGACAGAGTTAGTTACTCAACTTATGCCGAATTTCTATCGCTTCTTTCGAAATTAAGAGAAGATGAATTACCATGTTGTGGTTGATAGAGATAGTTTTCATATAACATTTAGTTTTTCCTTATATACTAGTTTGTATATTTTTGTATTTTCTTTGAGAGGTATTAATATGAAAAAAACATTGGCAGCTGTTTTGGCAGCAGGCGCATTATTAATCGGCGGTATTGGTAGTGTTGATGCGGCTAATTGGTATACAGTAGGCACTGATAGTAATGGTGTTACTTGGTCTATCGACAATGATTCCGTTAAAAAAGATGATAAAAAAGCGGTAATGAACATTAAAGCTATGGACTATGAAGGTTACCACTACATCGTGACTGAAGAGTTCAATCATAAAAAACGGGAAGTTAAGGATCTTAAGGTGACTCTTTATAACCCACAAGGTTATGTTGTGAAAGAGGAACAAGTTAATAAAAATAGCCGTAAAGTTGAGCCAGGTACGCCTGCGTACGCTGTATTCCAACTTATTTGGGGCGGTAAATAATTGAATCCTACAGACGAGTACACTGTTGATCAGTACAGGTTTGTCTGGATTGAATGATTTTGTGAAAGCTTCACTTGCGCACGTTCTTTTAAAGAGCGTGCGTTTTTTATGTACAATATAATTTTGTTTTAGCTCTTATAGTATTAACAATTAAGCCATTAGTTTTTATAGCGCTATAAGTAAGTCACTTATTAAGGCACATTAGTTAACGCCCTTAAGAAAGATGAATTATTCATCTTTCTATGGTAAAATGTGATTTATATTACACTTTTTCGGAGATTTTGTGCAAAAGTGTAACAATTCTACATAGTATAAACTTTCACCATATCGTATACTATAGGTAAGATGCAGAAGTATGGCTTGGGCGCAGTGCTCCGTAGTTTAGCATATTTCGCCCCAATAGGTTTGGTAGTTATAGTTTGTTAGAGGAGGTCCTCATGTCTCAATACGAATTTATCGATAAACGCGTGCCGATTGCACTGGACAATCCATCCATTTATCACGACATTTCCAAGTGTAAAAACTGTACGTTATGCCGTCGTGCTTGTGCGGATGTAATGAGCGTACTTGATTACTACGACCTTGATGCAAACGGCGATGTGCCTGTATGTATCCATTGCGGTCAATGTGCGGCAGCATGCCCATTCGATTCCATGCATGCTAAATCCGAGCTTGAAAAGGTAAAAGCAGCCCTTGCTGATCCTGAAAAAATCGTCGTTATCCAAACAGCGCCAGCAGTTCGTGTATCTATCGGTGAAGGCTTTGGCTATGAACCAGGTACATTCTTGGAAGGCAAAATGGTTGGTGCCTTGCGTAAACTTGGTGCAGACTATGTAGTAGATACTAACTTTGGTGCGGACTTAACCATCATGGAGGAAGCATCCGAGCTTGTAGAACGCCTTAAAAATGGCGGTCAAATTCCTCAGTTTACAAGCTGTTGCCCAGCGTGGGTACGCTTTGCGGAAATCTACTTCCCTGAATTGATTCCTAACTTGTCTTCTACACGTTCTTGTATCGCTATGGAAGCGGCTATGATTAAAACGTACTTTGCAGAGAAAAAAGGCATCGATCCTCGTAAGATCGTATCTGTATCTGTAAACCCTTGTACGGCTAAAAAAGCAGAAACGAAACGGGAAGAAGAAAATGCAGCGGCTCGTTACCACAATGATGAATCCCTTGGCATGGACACAGATATTTCCATCACAACTCGTGAGTTTATTCGTTGGATTCAAGAGGAACATATCGACTTCAACACAGTGGAGGAATCTCAATTCGACGACTTAATCGGCATGGAAACTGGCGCATCCATCATCTTCGGTAACACAGGTGGTGTTATGGAAGCGGCGATGCGTACGGCTTACAAGCTCATCACTGATAAAGAGCCACCTCCATATGCGTTGACTCACCTCGAGGACGTTCGCGGTATGGAAGGCGTAAAAGAGGCAACTGTTCAATTGGGTGATGACGTAACATTGTCCGTTGCCGTTGTTCACGGTGGTAAAAATACACGTGACTTCTTGAATGCATTGAAAGACAGCGGTAAACACTACGACTTCATCGAAGTTATGGCGTGCCCAGGCGGCTGTATCGGTGGCGGTGGTCAACCGCGCACTAAATTGCCGCAAGCCGTGAAAACTAAAGAAGCTCGTATCGGCGGTCTTTACGAAGCTGACGAAAACTACAAATGGGTTGCGTCCTATGAAAATGAAGAAATCCAAACATTGTACAAAGATTTCTTAGGCGAACCATTGGGCCATAAGGCACACGAACTTTTACATACACACTATACAGACCGCAGCGCGGTTCTTGGTACTCGTAAAGACGTAACACCTGAAACATGTCCAACATCCCCTAAATTTAAAGGCTAATGATAGCCGATTGCTTAAATATGGTGCAGTTGATGATGTGCCAGTAAACAAAGAAAAAATTTAAAGATTAATAATAGTCGATTACTTAAACAGTAGGCTGTTACAGCAACTCAATGTTTATAAACATATAGTAATGTTTGCTATTTAGGGTATAACAACATAAAATAGAAAATCCTACGGGTCATGAGTGACTTGATACTCACGTAGCCTTTGTTACAGTGCGGTCACTTTCTAAACGATCTGTAGGATTTTTTATATAATTATTCAAAATTCACATATTTTTACTGTATAACTTTATTATAATAATTCAGTATAAAAAAATTATTTTATTATGAGGAAAAGATGAATCATTTAGTGTATAATATAGAAATATACTGTACGGATCAAGAGGGGACTTATGGGTGTTGCATTGGGAGAGCAACATAGAAAGCCCATAATATTCATAATATTGCGTAAGCATTAAGGAGCTTTTAGGAGAGATGAACCAGTTTTTTCGGCGGGTCCTGAGTGGCCTTGCCTTACTAGTTGCTGTCGTTGGTACAACTGGATGCCAACATGAGAGTCAGGCAGAACAAGAAACGGTACGAACCGTATCGTACCGTGCCGTCCTGGAGTCCAACAAACCTGTGTCTGAAAAGGTGGACACTTGGATTGCGGCCATGTCCCAAGAGGATAAGGTAGGGCAGCTGATGATGATCAGCCTTCATGGTAGTACGATAGGACAATCCCAAAAGGATGTGATCCGAAAATACCGTGTCAGTGGCGTTATGCTAACGAATGAAAATCTTATTAATAAGAACCAAGTGAAAACTTTCACCAGCGATATTATGCAAACGGCGATAACCTCTAGCATGGTGACACCCTATATTGCGGTGCATCGTGATCGCATATTGCATGGGAATGAAAGTTTCTTGCGGTTGCCGAAGCCCAATCGATGGGGGCAATTGCCTATGGATCGTATCATTAATTTGGCCACGCGATCTGCTATTGAAATGCGGGATATGGGCTTTAACTTGGTTATTGGGCCTAATGCTAACCTAGGTGTTCCTAATATGTCCTATACATCGGACCCCACGTGGGCAGGCCATATAAATCTTGCCATGGTGGAGCGTTACCAAATTAATCATATGTGGTCCGCTTATAACTACTTTCCGGCAGTGACCTTAGGGGATGCGTCCTTTGGCTCAGCTAATGAGGCAAAAGCATATCTCAGCAATAATGATGTAGCCGTCTTTAAACGGCTCATTGCACAGACGACGGCGAATAGCTATATGCTTGTGATGAGCCATATCCAGATTCCCGCCATCGATAATGAACACTTGGCGAGTTCCTCTAAGCCGATTATTGATGGTTGGCTTCGCAAGGAGCTTGGTTATAAAGGTATCGTTATGACGGACCGTATCGATGTGGGTGCGTTGCAATCCAATCAAAAGATAGGCGATTACGCTGTGGCTTCCATTTTGGCGGGCAGTGACCTCATTCTTGTTGATGCGGATACGATTCATATCGATGAAGTCCATCGTGCGCTGACGCAAGCGGTGGCGGATGGAACGATTACGACCGAGCGGCTTAACGAATCGGTTAAGCGCATCTTATTGATGAAAATGCAAACGCAAATGGATCCATAAGATATTTAGGAATATTAGATTTTGTAATTAGGAATTTACGAATTAGATATTTACAAGTTAGATATTTACTATTAAGAAACTTAGTATAAGAAAATTCGGTAACAATTTAATATACTTTATATGCAAATGACGTGCTATACCTCTCAGGTAGCACGTCATTTTTAAAATATATAGATTAAATTATACATATTAAACTATATAGATTAAAATCTATAGTTTAATATGTATAGCTTATAATGTATAACTTATATAACCATGCCTTATAGGATATGTTGATATCAAAGGTATATGAAAATAAAGTAATCATAAGGCCTTTTATGATGGTAAGGCAACACGTATCGCATAAAAGCTCTGATTTGATGCGTAAAAAAATTAACATAATAAAAAGCTATGTTAACTATATGAAAAAAAGTTTAATAATGATTTAAAATTATGATATAATAATTTCCGTAAATAGTTGGAGGTGAGTATATGAATTTTGTGGGACGTGCTGAAATTATAGAGCGTATCCAGTCCCGAATTGCAATGGGCCGAATGAGCTTATGTGTTGTATATGGTCCTCATCGCAGTGGTAAATCCTATGTGGCTTCGCAGCTTGTACGCCGTCATAAGGCGGTATACTTGGCGGGGCGCATGGCTAATGAATCAGTCCATGTGGCTGATATAAATAGAGCGCTAGAGGCCTGTTTTGTTCCTGCTGATGCTCAAGACAAGTTTGAGCCTGTAGAGACCTTGCATGAGGCCTTTGTAAGGCTTTTTGAAAGTAGTGTGAAAACACCTCAAACTGTGGTGATTGATGATTATCCTGCCTTGGTAGAGGCTGTACCTCAGTTTCCAATTCACTTGCGAAATTTGTTAGAAACTTATAAAGATACGAGTCGTTTGAACATCATTTTGATGGCGAACGGCATGGAACAGCTCGATGGCCGCATCATTGGCGATCGCAGCCTTATCGGGCCTTTCGTGTCCGAATATCTCGAGGTGAAACCATTTTCCTTGGTGGATATGAAATCCTTGGGCCTTCACTATGCAAAGGACGATTTGCGCACCGTCTTTGCCGTAACAGGTGGCTTGCCTGCCTATGTGCAATACTTTGATAATGGTGAAAGCATCGATACGAATATTATTAACTTGTTCTTCTCAGTAACGGGAGCTCTCTTTGAAGAAACACAGTATATTTTGCATCGAGATATGAAAAATATAACCGGCGCCAATGCCATTTTAACGGGTCTTGCTAGCTTGGAAAGACCGTATTATGTGGAGCTTTTACAAGAAAGCCAAATTAAAAGTGGCACGTTCACATCTCGTTTGAACGATCTCATGTCTATGGGACTCGTGGGCCGCATTCAGGCAAGTAACCGTGGGAACGCGAAGTACGCGGATTACCATTTCACGAACAGTATGTTCCATTTCTGGTACCGCTATGTATATAAATACTGGGGCGATATCGTGCGCGGTTATGGCGCTGATGTATATTATAATCATGTAAAACCGCAGCTCAATGACTTTGTCCAAGCCGCGTGTATTGCGATTTAATCAGACAATTTCAGATTGAATACTACTACCTAAAGATGGAATACTATTACCCAATGATAGTATATATTTCCTCTAAAAAATGACACCACATTACATATGTGGTGTCATTTTTAGTAATTATATATTTTCAGTAATTATCCTTTGGATTACATACTTATGTTGTACTTTGGATAGAAATTAAGGTTCAAATATAACAGAATATAGGGAAATTCCAAGGAATTGCTGATTTGTCAAAACACTCTTTCCGCGGTATTGTGTACATAAGCGCTATGCCATGGCAGGAAAGGGGATTTATGTTATACACAAACGAAGAACCTTTAGTACAAAGAATATGTATTAAAACTGCAAACTTACAAGGTGACAATTATCAGTCAGAAAAGCTAGAAACACAAGCATTACCATCTCATTCTTTACTATCGAAAGCTAATGAGTCTAGGGAAAGTATTCCAGAGGAGTTGAAATTACAGACTCTCGTCTGTGGTCATCAAGTTTTATCGTCCTTGTCGGACAAGAGCCTCGTGTCCATCTGTCAAAAGCCGAATATGCGGATTCAGACGGTAGGGTATCAGCCCTGGTCCGCTGATGAACTTCGTCATGATGCGGCACAAATCGAGCTCTGTCGCAGGTATCGACCGCTCATCTTGCACTATACGAATCGCATGGGAAACCGCGAGTTCCGCGAGGACGTAGAGAGCTATCTTTGGGCCATCCTCATAGAATCGATTTATAGCTTTGATTTGAACGGGACCGTACCGTTCCCAGGCTTTGTGAAAGCTGGCATCATGTACGGTTACATGCGGTACTGGAAACGTGAGCGATTGCGTTATCGTCGTGAAATACACATTCCAGATCGCACCACCGATGATGGAGAAGTCGCTTTTGGTATGGATATCTTCGCATCTGGTGAGAATGTGGCGGATATGGTGATGAGTGCCGATGAAGAGCATAGACTGCGAGAGCGCCTTGTGTGGGCCTTAGGTAGACTATCGCCTGATCAACGAGACCTACTGCGCCGTGTCTACGGTGAGTGCCAAAGCTTGGTGTCGGTTAGTGAAGAACTGAACTGCAGCCGCCAAGCCATCCAACGGCGTCACGAACGAGCCATTCGGAAGCTGCGTAGGTATTTGAGTACAGACTTTACGGACGTGCGTGTACATTAGTTATTATAATTTAATTTCTTATTTATATCCTATATATTGCATATTTCTTTTAATCTCGATTAACGAATATACATAAAATATGCAATTCTCAATTTAAATGAGAAAATAATGACACATCAAGGTATATATAACTTTTACAAGATCATAAAGTCATTAAATATACGTAAATTTCTATAGTTTTGTATATATATTTACAAATTATACAGGCTGATATACAATTAAGTCAGCAGCAGATTAAAGCATGCTAATCTGCTTTCACAGAACACGTGTTCATTGTATTGTTGAAAGGAATGTTCCTGATTAGATTGGAGAGGATTCCATGGCAATAAATGATAAACTAACAGATTTGATGGCCGCTCGGCTATCTAAGGGAGAAGATTTGGATTTGATCTATACGAATCCAAAGAATCACATTGTTTGTTTTATTCCTACCTATCAACCTAGTGGTGGGGACAGTACGAAGTGTTATTTTGTGGATGGTCGCGAAGAAATGGTTCATCTGCCGATGCGCACGATTACGCGAGAGCTAGCGATGCAGGAAGGGCTGAGACCCAACTATATTATGACTAGCGATGGTCGGCGTAGCAGCTATACCGCGCCTAAGACCTATGGTCCGCATCTAACCTTTGCTCATATTAAATGTCGCCGCCCTATCGGTAAGGACGTGGTGTACGGCCTCTTTAACGTGGCTATACCTTATGAATATATCGTTACGGAAGGTCCGGAACCCGATACGAGCTATATTCATGTGGCGGACTTTGCACCCATCTTGGTGTACCAATCCCCGCGTCATGTTAAACACAAACTGAATGAAGCGATGCTAGAACACTGCAACTATGTCCGAAAAATGCTAGCCCGCATCAAACTTAGCCAAAACCCTCAAGTCGTGGCCGAACTATTTATCGCCTGGAGAGACCTAACGAGATAACTCGTTGGATGGTGAAAGTAGAATAAAACGAGGGGAGAGAAAGAGAGGAGGGAATAGGGAGAAAATATAATACGGAAGAAGTAAGGTAATTAGAGGTACATAATATGCCTCAAATAGTTAAATATATTCTTAGAAGAACCACCCCTGATAGGGGTGGTTCTATTTTGTTATTATCAATCTAAAAATTAATAGTTATCATGTCATCTTATAGATATTCATTGATTATCCGTATATATTTAATAATTATTAAAGGTATTTATAATGAATTAATTGAATTTTGACATTAAAAATCAGATAATATAATTGATAATGAAAAAAGTGTGAAGTTGTTTGTAGTGAGAGGTTTTAGTGTGGTCTTTCTTATACCTCATACCAAAAGTTTGATAGTAATTCAGTTTTTACAGGCATTCCTTATACACGTGTTTGTCCTAATTGTGGGCATAATATGAGAAAGGCTTGAGTAAACTGCCCTAAGTGTAGTTTTAATTTATTATCTTTGTATGTTGAGCAGGAAACAAATCAGACTGTTGAACCTAGTTGGGATGATGTGAAAAAGGATAATTCTAATCTGAAAAATGAAATTAATACTAATAAAATAGAGACAGGCTGTGGCTGTCTGATGATGATATTTATAGTTTTAATTATTTGCTTAATTATAGAATGAAATTGAATAACTAAAAAATCCATAGTGAACCTTGTGTTATGATTTAAGTGACCAAATATAATTTAACCGAGGTAATTATTATGGACTATATTAATCATAACACGACATTACGTACAAACAAACACTTAAACCTAGAAGAACGCTTTTATGTAGAAAAGAGAATCGCCGCCGGCGATTCTGTTACAGCTATTGCAACCGTATTAGGATGCTCTAGAACCACTATTTATACAGAACTAAAACGTGGTTCGGTTGTCCAAATTCGACAAGGTAAAGCTCGTCTTGTATATTTAGCAGATTCAGGGCAATTAACATATGAACAACAACGTCTTGGCTCATTTAATACAATGAAGTTAGGATCCATAGAGTCTTTCATACTCTGGGTTGAAGAAAAAGTATGTAAAGAACATTGGTCCTTTGATGCTGCTGTTGGATATGCTAAACGTCAGTGTATATTTGCACGTAATGAAATGGTTTGTACTAAAACTTTATATAACCATCTTCATCAAGGACTACTTGGGGTAAAAGCTATTGATCTACCTCTAGTAACACGTCGCTCACGAAGAAAGTCCGTTTCGAGTAAGTATAAACGTGAACTAGGAAAATCAATAGAACTTCGTGATGCTACGATTGAAACTCGAGAAGAGTTTGGTCATTGGGAAATAGACACTGTTCGTGGAACAAAAGATAAAACAGATGATGTATTGATTTCTTTAATAGAACGAAAAAGCAGATTATATGTAGCGTTACGTTGTCCGTCAGCACGTGCCGGTGATGTAAAAGAAACACTAGAAACGTGGTTAAGTACGTTTAGAAACAATGTGGAGTTAAAATTGTTATGTAAGACGATAACTGCTGATAATGGTTTAGAATTTGCGGATATATCTGATCTTGAAGATGAGATACTATCTATCTATTTTGCAAGGCCCTATTCAGCTTGGGAGCGAGGCTCTATCGAAAGACATAATGATTTACTTCGTCGTTTTATTCCGAAAGGAAAACGAATAGAAAGTATCTCAGAACATACACTACGCCAACTCTTCACTGGTATAATAACTCACCACGTAAGATATAACATTATAAAACACCTCAAGAAGTCTTTTTAGAAGAAGTTAATAAAATAATGGATTTACATACTGTTCAATTTTATATTGCAATTTAAGTATTTAAAATAATGTATGTAAAAATAGAAGACTATTAGTGTAGTATAAAAGATTACTTACCTATGATATTAGTTTTTTGATGATAATAGGTTACAAAGAGGATATTAAGTAAGTTGTGGAGAAAAGGAATAGTATTAGCATATTTATGAGAGGGAGAATAGTATGGATAGTATTAGTGAAAAAGTATTAAGGTATATTTCAGATCAATCTAAAAATCAAGCACTACTTCTATCTGGTCCGTGGGGAATGGGAAAAACCTATTATATAAAAAAAACGTTACAAAAAGTGTTGGAAAGTGAAGAGTTATATAAGAATTATAAGACTATATATGTATCTTTATATGGAGTAGCTTCTTTGGTAGCCTTACAAAGTCTATTAGGATCTAAGTTTATAGCAGAAGGTTTTATAAAAAAAGATTTATTATCTAAAGGGAAATACGGATTGTCTTTTATAGGTGATAAACTAAAAAATATAAATATTAATGTTGGGGGTATAGGATTAAATATAGGTATTTCTGATATTATTAATTTAGAAAACTTAATAGATTATGAAAATGTAATTTTATTATTTGATGACTTAGAGCGGTGCTCCTCTATTAGTTTGCAAGATATTTTTGGGTTTATAAATACGTTCACTGAACATAAAAATATTCCTGTGATTGTGACTGCTAATGAATCTAGTTTAAAAACTATAGAACAATATGATTCAATTAAAGAGAAGTCTATTTATAGAGAAATTGCATTTTCTATTAATTTATTAGATACTTATTCGGAAATTGTTGAAACATTTAATTTTGAAAAAGTAATAAAGGATTTTTTGATCAGTCAATTTGAAATATATATTAATCGATATGAGGCGTTAAACCTTAGGGACTTAAAGTTTTTCCTTAATAATTGGAATAATTTATTCCATGATTTAAAAAAATATCTTGATTCAACTAAAGATTATTATTTTCTTATATTAGAGGAATTATGTAATTATCTTTTTTTGAGATCTATACAATATAAACATGGTAAAAAAAATCGAGTGCCATGGAATCTATCTAGTCAGTATGGAAGTATTCTTAAAGATGAAACTGCAGAGCCCTCCACACCTCTTTATCTTCAATCAGTTATGGGATTTAAGTTCATAGATGATTATGTATATGGATTTGCTCTTAATAAAGAAGATATAAAGCAAGGACTAGATGAAGTTATTGCTAAATATGAAGATACTTATTTAGCACTATTTGGTTTAAGGGCCTATAATAAGTTTTCAGAAAAAGAAGTTTTATTTCTTTTAGGTAAATTGTTATATGAAATAATCAATCATAAATATAGTCAGATAAATATTAGGGATATTTTGATTATATTGGTTCAAATTCGATATTCTTGTAAGATTAATTTTGATATCGAATTTTATGTTGAGTGTTTGGCTAAATTAATTATTAATGATGAAGGAGCACTATCGTATAATTTAAAAGCTGCATCATATGATATTGATGGAGAGATAAAAAATGAATATCTTTATTTTTCTAGTAAGTTAATAGAGACAATAAAAGAAAAAGAATTAGATATTGATAAAAAAGAGTTAGATTTAAATGAGAAATTTAACAATCCTGATATTACTTCAGAATCGATAAAAGAATTTGTTATAAAGAATAAAGAGCGGTATGCTAAGCAATTATCGATTTTAAGATTTATTGGAGATACTGATTTGATATGTAAAATGATTAAAGAATTTGATAATCAAAGACTTTTAGCATTATACGATGTTTTACAATGGCTTTATTGGTATACGCCTAAAAAAGAATGTATTGATAACGATAAAGAAGCATTAAAGCAGTTAATTTCTTACATAGCTAACGAATTATCTGATTTAAATTGTGATAAGGTTCGGCGACAAAATATAGTACGTCTGAGAAGATTATTAGAAGGCATTATTAATGATTAATTATAATTCTATATATCGTACTTATTTTTGAGAGATGTAGTTTTGTATAGTTCTATTAAGAGAAAGGTTTTATGATTTTACGCATTTTGATACTATTTATAATATTACTAGCTTTCACCATGCCTAGCCAAGCGATTTCGATACAGGAGTTCAAGTCGTCACCGCAGTTTAAGGTGGTTAATGAGGTAACGTCAGATGTTCCCAATGCGAATGAGCATACTACGTGGTATGTAGACACGAGTTCTATTAAGGTGCTTGAGTACGCGCCACCGATATATAAAATCAAGGCCACTGTGTACAATGCGTATTAGTCGTCGCGGAAAAATACCATTTTTAGCGATGCCTGGATTGTGTCCTATGATACACGTCAGTCGCTAGCAAGTCAGGTATATCGCGCGAAACAAGCGGGTGCTTCGTTGGCGACGGTTATTGATGCGGTACAGACGAAAACAGGTATGACGGGCACTGAGGAACCATTGGGTAAATTCTCCTTTGATGGACAGTCGCTGCCAATTCAGGTGAAAGCCTCAACTCGTGCTATTGTGCGCACGGCGCCGAATACGACGCGCTACGATATAGCAGATACATTATTCTATGAAGCGTATCGTATGCATTTTGAAGATGTGGTGGTGAAATGAAGCCCATGATGAAAGTACTGTATATAGCAATGGCATTGGCACTGTCTTGTGTGGTGCCCGCACACAGTATGTCCATGCAGGAATTACAAAATACGAGCCGCTTTGAAATGCTTCATAGCTTTGGTGAAAGCGGCAACGGTGATGGTACTTATATAGATAAGGATTCCATCAAGGCCTCTAATGGGCCGAATGGAACAAAGCAAATTGCCGTCACACAGTATGTGCTCATGCCTGCTGGTGATGTGATTCAGGAAAAGAATGTCCTCTATACCTTTGATACCAAGCAGTCCTTGGCTAGTCTTATCAAGAAACTAGAGGCCCATCAATTAGGATCCTATAAAGACCTATGGTTATTTAAACAAAAGAATGCAGGGATTACCTCTAGTATTATTGATTTTAAAGAGTATCATATAGATGGAAACCGGTATGATACACAACGTGAAGTGCAAGACAGACGAATGGCAATAGCCCCTATAGACTTTGGATTCGCAGGATACCTCTTGGCAAATAGCCTGTATGAACGTGTGTACGGCGTACAATTTGATGATGTGGCTGGAAAGTAGGAGGCATTTATCATGGCAAGCACAGTAATCGATAGTAAAGTGTTTGGTGCATTATTTAGTACTGATGAAATGAGACGTGTATTTAGCGATCTAAATCTTGTACAGAAATGGTTAGATACCGAGGCAGCTCTTGCACAGGCACAAGGTGAGCTCAGTGTGATTCCTAAAACGCAAGCTGAAGATATCGTTAAGTATGCTGATGCTAAGGCTCTTAATATTGAAGAGATTGGCGAGTTTTACAAATCCTCTATTACCATTGTTCCTTTGTTGAAAGCTTTCAAAGAAATCCTGCCAGATAATGCAGGCGAATATGTCCATTGGGGAGCCACAAGCCAAGATATTGTCGATACAGGTCTTATCTTGCAAGAGAAAGAGGCATACCAAATTATCTTACGAGATATGAAATTGTGCCAACAACATGTACTTAATCTTGTAAAAAATATAAAGATACCATTATGTGCGGTCGTACTCATGTTATTCATGCATTGCCGATTACATTAGGTTATAAAGCAGCTGTATGGGCCGATGAATTGGGGCGCGATATTCAACGGTTAGAAGAGATTGAAAAACGTGTATTTGTGGGTCAAATGTCTGGTGCGGTTGGTACATTAGCATCACAACCTGAAAAAGGCTTAGAAACACAACAACGCATGATGGAAATTTTGGGGCTCGGTCAACCGACTATCTCCTGGCATGTTGCTCGTGATAGCCAAGCAGAGTTTGCTAGTACACTAGCTTTGTGTGCAGGTACATTAGGCCGCATCGCTCATGAGATTTTAAGCTTACAACGTACAGAAATTCTTGAGTTAGAAGAACCGTTCTTCATGGGTAAAGTTGGTTCCTCTACTATGCCACATAAACGTAATCCTCAAGTATTAGAAAACATTATCGCTGTTTGTCGTAGCGCACGTACCATTGCTCCTGGTATTGCAGAAGCCATGATTTGTGAAAATGAACGCGATTGGGGATGTTTATTAACAGAATGGGAATCCATCCCAAGAGCCTGTGAATTATTGGCTGCTGCCTTAGAAAAATCTAAAGACGTATTAGAAAATCTTATTGTATATCCAAAACATATGGAACAAAACCTATACAAACTACGTGGCTTGATGATGAGCGAATGTATCATGATGCATTTGGCACCTCGTTTGGGCCGTATGACAGCACATTCCATTGTTTACCGTACATGTATGAAAGCCTATGAAGAAGAAGCACAAATGAAAGATGCCTTGATGGCTGAACCAGAGGTTACGGAAGCCTTTACAGAAGCAGAAATCGACTATATGTTGGATCCTCATAACTACCTTGGTCTAGCCGTTCAATTTGCAGATCGAGTACTACAAAAATATAAATAAATCACTATCCTATGAATACTAAAAAGCCCGTCCTAAGACGGGCTTTCCTTATATATTTATCTGTATATTTCTATTATTCGTTCCTTATTGTATCGTATATCAGTTCGCTCTATAATAGGCTTAGGGTAGTTAGACGAGGTTGGGCCTCTCTTCGTCATCGAAGGGAGGGATAAGCCTATGA